>FTBG01000622.1_pt1 | contig 34943 bp, 28 predicted proteins | sample 1639311 | NCBI WGS metagenome assembly FTBG01 (sample SAMEA3914864, study PRJEB12502) | metagenome | biome: forest; material: soil | place: USA | collected 2012-03-12 | depth 0.3 m | reverse complement strand
GCCCAGCAGGGCGGAAAGTGCAATTTTCATAAGGTTTTATTTCTTGGCGGCCAGCCCGGGAAAGACTTTGGGTGCGGGAGCATAAATGCGGAAGAGCGCCAGATCGAGCGTCTGGGCGAACTCCTGCGCGCCAAGCGTCAAGGTGGAGCGCCCCACCACCGGCGACTCCGCGGCCGGCTTGGTGATCTTGAAATCGACCGAGGTGTTCAGCCCCGTGGTCGCATCGGGATGAATATCCCCCACCCCTTTTTCGACATAGACCTCGATGGTTACGACTCCGTCGGCCGCCGTCTTGAAGAGCACCGCCAGGTGATAGAGCTCACCGGATTCGAGCGGTACGGGATTCGCGATTTTGCCATAGACCACGGACTTTGGTCCGCTCTTCGTGTCCACCCGTTCGAGAATCGATTCCTTGGTCAGGAAGGTCAGTTCGATCCCATCCTGCTTCGGGCTGGCCTTCAGGCCGATTTCAAAGGGTCCCAGGCGCGAATGGAAAACCATGCGGGGCAGGCCCTCGGTGGTGTCCTTTTGCAGGCGGAAGAAAAAATCGAAGCCCCCATCAAAGGTATTGCTGCCCTTGTAGATCGCGGAGAGCGAGGTGGCGCCCGAGGCAGGCAGAATGGCCACGCCGATGTTCTTCGCCGCGGAATCGGCCGGCTGGCTCATCTGCAAAAACGCGCCCAGCGAGGCATCGCTCAATTCCTTGAAGGTCGCCGGAGTTTTACCCGCGCCGGGCTCCAGCGTCGGCTGAATGCGGCCGCCGTTTCCACTCGCGATGGTCGCCGTCGCCGAGGTCATGGCCGGGGTGATGGCCGAAACGCCGTTTGACGTAATCAACCCACTGGGGTCATTCAACCGGAGGTCGAGCACGGGGTCGGCCGCGAAGCACACGGTACACGACGCGAGCAACAATCTAAGGGGGGAAACCATGTTTTACACGGTAGCGAAGGGGGGCGTTTTTGATGATAGAAAAAACGCTCCTCCTTTTGATATTTTCAACCCTCTGGCAAATTCACCTCATACACCTGGCAGTGCCCGGTGCGGATCGAGGTGAAGATCAGGCTGCGGCCGGTAAAGGTTGTGATCGGGTGTGGATGCGCGTCCTGGCTTTCCACCGAGGAGTCATGCCGGCAGATATTCACCATCTCGCGGGTCTCTGGATCGACCACGGAGATAAAACCGTCGGGGCGATCCACCAAGAGCCGCCGCCCGTCCAGCGCGCCGGTCGCATGCCAAAACTCAATGCCGTCCAGGCTCGTTTCGCGGATCAATTCTCCGGCCCAGGTGCGCGAAGCGAGGAACGCCCGCCCATCGCGCCCGCCGTGGTAGACGATGCTCCGGCCATCCAGCGCCCAGTTCTCGTGAGCGCGCCATTCTTCCGGAGGCTCCGGCGAGAGCGGCCGCCAGGCGCCGTTGGGCTCGAGGCACCAGATGCGATTCTGCACGGGACGCTCTCCGTCGTCCTTAAAGCCCTCGCGATTGAAGATGATGCGCCCGGTGCCCGCTGGATCAAACTGCACGTGGGTGACCCAAAACGGCACCTCCGCCGCGATGCGCTGCGCGCCGATGGCGACGTCGACCAGGTAAATGCGCGTGAGCAAATTCTCGCGCGCCATGCGGCCGGGCACCTTGCGCATCTGCTCCCATTGCGTGGCCGCCTCGTCCACAAAGGCGCGCGGGTCCGTGCAGGGAATGCATAGGGTCGCGCCATCCGGCGAAATGTGGGTGAATGCGCCATACCAATGGGCCGGCATCTCGCACACCGCGCGCTCGGTGGCCGACTCCAGGTCCGCAGCGTAAACGGTGTCGTCGCGAATGTAATAGAGCAGGTTTCTCTCCGCATCGAGGCAGGGTGACGCCTTGCTCAGCCCTTGGATTCCGCCTTGCGGATAGACGTAGCTGCGCAGCAGCCCGTTTTCATTTTGGCTGAGTTGCCTAATACTGCCATCCCGTCGATCGATGGCGTGCAGATTGGGATGTCCCGTCCGATTGGAAATGAAGACCAGCCAGCGATCATCCTTCGTCACACTCGGACTCGTAAAATAGAGATGCTGGCTGTGGTGCGGGTCATCGGTCCACTGCCGCACGGTCGCGCCCGTGGCGGGATCGGAATAGGAACGCGTGCTCAATGCGGGCGGGCCTCCTCGTCGAGATTGTGGTGGTTCACCACGGTGCCGTCATCGAACACGTTGACCTTCTCCTCACGCAAGCGGCGGAAGAGCGAGCGAATGTCGCGCAGCCCACCCCAGGTGAACCAGACCGCGGTGATAACCGCGAAGCAGATCGGCAGGAGGATGCACGTCACATGCCAGAAGGACGACCAGGCCCCGATGGACCATGGCGTGTGAATGTTCCAAACCGTGCCCACCAAAAACACGAGGAACCAAAACATGCTCCAGGCCAGCAACCCGCCTGCGATCCATTTGTCACCCAGGGTGAAGTGTTCATCGAAGCCGATGAGCTTGCCCAGCCAGACGCGGCGCCCGCTCTTCGGCGCGGGGACATCGCCCACCTCCTTGAGGATTGCGGCATACTTTCCGCGATGCAGCATGCGCTCGAGGTTGAAGTCCTCTCGGCATGTCAGCAACGAGACGCCGATATAAAGGATGATGGCGAGCAGCGAAGCGTAGAAGGAGACCTCGACGACACTAAGTGGAAAACGATCCCCATAAAATTGACGCGCCAGGATGCCGCCCACCGACAACAACGAACCGGTGAGCAACGCGGTCCAGGCTCCTGCGGTAGTCCCCTTTTTCCAATAGAGTCCGCCAATAATGGCGGACCCTGCGCCGCCGACAAAGATCGCCTGCGTGATCGTCCACCAAAATGAGATGTACTCCGTTTGCCGGAAGAAGCAGCCGAAGAGGAATGCGAAGCACGCCACCCCCGCCATGGAAAAGCGCAGCACGCGGATATGCTGCTTCGGACTGAACGGCTTCTTGCGCAGAGGCACAATCACGTCTTGCACGAACAAGCCACCCCAGGAGTGCAGATGCGTGGCGTCGCCGCCAAAGATGCCCATCAGCAAAATCACGCACAGCGCCCCGCGCACGCCTGCCGGGAGCAGGTGCGACAGCGCCACCGGCACGGTCATCTGTCCCTGGATTCTCTCGGGAGAGATGTTGGCAATGTCCTGATGAGCCGCGACCGACTGCACGGCGAAATCCGGATGCTGCAGATAAGTCATCGCACATACGGCCAGCAGCGTCACGATAGCCGCCTTGCCGAGTTCCCTCCATCGGCCGAGGATTCCGCCCATCCGCGCTTCGTGCGAAGTGAGCGCGGCGGAGTTGGAGCCACTGGAGTTTTGCCAGGCCATGGTGCCGTAGACGCTATTGAAGAAACCCATGAACACGACCGCCCAGGTGAAGCCCTTTTGCTCGCCCGCGTCGAATGGGTTGAGGAACGAGTGCCCTGGAGGATGGGCCGAGAGCACATGGTTGATCTCCGGCCAGCTAAACATCCAGAGCAGCGCCACGATGATGACCAGATAGAGGACTTGCGAGAGGATGCCTTCCAGGCAGTCCGTCACCATCACGGTGATCAATCCGCCCGCGAGCGCGATGACCGCCGTCACGCAGAGAAACACGGCCATCAGCGGCATGTAGGTCGGCACTTGATGCGAGAGGATTGTCACCTCCGGCGGCAGCCCCAGGAAGTAGACGAAGAAGCGCGCGCCCACCGCCGGGATGATGCCGAAATTGACCAAGCCCGCAAAGAAGCCCAGCAGGCCGGTGAAGACGCGGAATTTTTTGCTGTACCGCATCTCGAAAAACTGCGCGAGGGTCATGGCGCGCGTTTCGCGGTAGCGGTAGATGACAAAGCCCGAAATCGCCACAATCAGCGCGATCGGGCCATTGATCCACTCCCACCATTGCAGCACAAAACCGGAATTGTAGATCCGCTCGAAATAGGCCACGAAAACCACCGCCCCGGCCTGCATCTCCCCGCGGGAGACGGCCAGCAGGTAGCGCCCGGCCACGCGTCCGCCGGAGAGGAAATCGGCCACGCTCTTCATGTAGCTCTGCGTGTAGATCCCTACCCCCAAGACCAGGAGCAACGGCACGATCAGGAGGATCCAGTCAATGGTCTGCATGGGAAACGGGGCAGAAAAAGAACATAAAGAACCAAAGTTGAACAGATTCTATAAATTGTCCAAGGCAAGAACCTCCGCCCTCGGGCGAATTCTTGCGCACATCCTGCCTACTGCACGAGGTAGGCGTTGAGCTCCATCGGACCGGAGGCGATTTCAAACTGCAGCCCATCGCCCGAGGCCGTGGTCGGAACGGTCTCGTTCGTCACCAGATTCTTCACCGCGGCTCCCGCCTTGGCTCCGGGGATTTTCACCGTGAGCTTCTTGTCGGCGAAACCCTTGTACGCCACTCCGACGTACGTCCCATCCTTGGACGGATAGGTGCGCACTTTGAGATCTGCATCTCCCTGGTCGACCACCGTTCCGGGAATGGCGGGCAGCGCGAGGAAGGCTTGGGCAAACCGCCGGTGCGCATCAGCAAAGCCGCGCCCATAAGTATACACCGTATAGGTCAGCATGTTGGCGTCGCCGTGGAAATAATCCAGCAGCTCCAGTGCCATGCTGAACGGCGCTCCGGCGGGCGTGATCATGTTGCCCTCGTACTTGGGATTGATCGAGCGCGCGCCGACCTCGTCGTACGACACCACGTTGCTCACGGCCAGGCCGTCGCCCGTCTTGAAGTAATTCAGATACTCCGGCTTGTCCGCGTAGCAGAGATAGTTCGCCGGAGCGAGAATGCGGAAGCCCTTGGCATCCTTGTAAAGCTCGGGGCGGATGCCGTAGTCGGCCCGGTTGATGCCCTTGCTTGCCTTGCCAAAGTTGCCGCTATGCATCACCGAGATATAGTCCTGCGCGGTGAAGCCCTTGCGCACTTCGCGCTCCTTTTCATAGGCCGTGCGGCCACCATCCGGCGGCGGCTTGACGACATTCATGACAAAGGCCCATGCCGTGATGTCCGTTTCGATGAGGCCAAATTTATCCGCATCCCAATTGTAATAGTAGAGCGTGAGATCGGGACGGTAGCTTTGGAGAAGCTGGGCCAGCTTGATATGAAAATCGGCCCGCTTCTGGTGCCACCAATCGTCGTACTTCACCTTCATCTCGCCCGCCGCCCACGCCGCCCATTGGCCTTCGCCGCCGGGCGGCAGCGGGGTATTCGTCTCCTTTGAGAAAAGCTGGATATCGGCTGGTCCGTAACTGATCGGCATGCGATCGCAGCGGATACGCCATAGCGCGCCGGCGAGCTGCGGATTATCTTTAACGTACGGCTTGATGAGATGATCCATCAGCTTCTTGGCGTCATCCCACACCAGGGGATTCAGCAAATTGCCGCACCACTGGGCGAAGCGGTTGGGCTTCATCGGTTGGCCATTCACATCCACTGCCCAGGTTTCCTTGGGCAAATCCTGCGAACCGCCCCACTCAAAGCGCGGGAGGTAATCGATCCCATATTTCTTGGTCGCCTCCAGATAGCGCACATGGATGGAGGGTTTGCCAGGCACCGCCGGCTCGGCTTTCGCTCCTTTACCGGGCTCGTATCTCTTCCAGGCCCAGAAATTCTGTGCATCGGTATTCACGGACATGTACCCGTCGAGCGCCTCGCTATAGTTGGCCTCGGCCCATTTGATGATGACGGGCGAGATCGAGTTGTAGCCCATCAGCTTGGCATAGCGCACGAGGTCCGCGGGATCGTGGTCCGGCTGGCGCTCCCAATCGAAGGACAGCACGCGGCTGGGCAGATCCTTGGGCTTGTTGATCACCGGCGCGTTCTTCTCCGGATCGATCTCATAGAGCCGCATGCGGGCGATGGCCGGGCCGCCTTCCCACATCGCATAGTAGGCGCCGGGCTTCATCTTGTTCATCGCGTAAATCCAAAAGCCATTTTCGGAAGGCGCCGTGCCGGTTCCACCCATGCCGGTAGTATTGTCATCCAGCGGCACGATCACGTCGTACCACTGCCACTTCTTGCTGAGCGGCCAGGGGTCGTAGACATCCGTTGCGCCCACGCCATTTTTCCAGCCGACATCCATGAAATTTTGCCCAGTCTGGATTTCGATCGGAGCGAAGCGCGGCTTGTCCTCCGGATACTCGATGCGCAGCAGATACGCGGTATGCGGCTTCAACTTACCGCGGCCGATGCGGTACGCGTACCAGCCATAGGCAGTCTCGCGCGCTTTCTTGCCGAGGATGTCCACCACTTTCACATCCACCGCTGAGCCTGGAGTGGTCTTCAATTGCACCTTATCAAAGCCGCTCTGCATATAGGGATGCGGATCGTCGAAGAGCGACGTGCCGCAATCGATCTCGTCGACCAGCTTCAGCTTTCCATAAGGTGTGTCGTCGATTTTCTCCGGCAACGCAGGCAGGGCGGTGGCGTCGCGCTTGGCAAAGGAAAGATGATCCAACTCGCGATTGCCGGAATAGATCGGCGTACCCGCGGCATTGTTCACCACGAGACTCACCCGCAGGCGTCCGCGCAGATAGACCGTCTGCGCCGCCGCGCGATCAACCGATACCACCGCCTGCGCGAGGCCATCGGGACCGATCGTCAGCGGCACCTTGCCCGCCGCGATCTCACTGCCGACATAATCCAGCAGCCGATAGCTGAGCTGCGCGCCCGGCTCCTTGGCGAGCTCCGCCGGGAAGGGAAAGATCATCTCAAAGGGCTTGCCCTGCCGCGCATCGCTCAGGTCATAAAGTTCCGCTGCCATCGCTTCGCCACCCGGGTCGCGCATTTTCACGCGATACGGATCCAGCTCCGCCACCAGCGGCCCTTTGATCAGTCCGCTCTTGTTGCCAATGAAAGTGATGGAGCCACCCCAGATCCGAATCGCGATGCTGTTCTCCTCTCCATAGTGAATCAGCGAAGGCGGCACGGTATAGGACCGCACCTGCCAGTTCTCGTACTTGTACTCTCCGCTGAATCCTCCGATGCGCGTGCCGTTGAACCACGCCTCGTCGTCCGAGGGGATCGAGCAGAACGTGATCGTGAGCGGGATGCCCGCAGCCTCTTTTGGCACCACAATTTTCTGCCGGTACCATCCCCAACCCGAATGGTCCACACCCTGCTCCTGCCAGGAGAGACCGGACTTGAGCGTCTGCCATTTGGAATCGTCAAACCCCTCCGCGAACCATTTGTCCTTCACGCCCTGGTCGCCGGCATCGGGCGCAAAATGCCAGTCGCCATTGAGGCTGATCGCGAGCTTTTGCGTCCTCCACGAATCGTCCGTGTAATTCATCCCGCCCACGGAAATATCCCGGATCGAGACCACCGCATCCTTGTCGGCCGAGGCCACGCGAAAGCCGATCCCCGCCACCTTGGCAAAGCTCTTCAAACCAAAGGCCGAAACCGGGAGAATCACCTGCTGCCACTCACCCGGCTGGACGGCGAACCTTGCCTGAAAAGTACCTGCCGTCTTCCCGCGTTGCAGGAGATGAAAAGTCATCTCCGCCGGTTTGGTGCTCTTGCAGTAGAAGGAGACAAAATTAGCCTGCCCTTTGGCCCAGAGATCGCCATTGGATGGGCCGTCGCCCGGCAGCAGCGCGCGCACCGTCGTGCGGGCTGGATCGTAGAATTTGGCAACGATCTGGAGCGTGTCCTTGTCGTCGACTTTCTCCACCGAAAAAATCTTGTCCGTCACCCCCGCCTGAGGGTTCTCCACCACCCACAGCGCGGCCTTTTCCGGGGTGAGGCAATCCAGGGCAAGCGATTTGACATTGGCCGCCTTGATCTGCTTGGCGGGAGCTGGAGCCGTATTGCCGAAAGGCGGCAGCGATTGCGCGAAGACCGGCAGGCTGCCCGCCAGAAGGCACGTGGCGATTTTGAGCGTTTGGGAAACACGACGCGGGGACAACAAACCACCGCCACACTTTACATTTTTGTTCATCGGGAGGAATTAATAGCCATCGGGAAACTGCCCTTGAAACCATGGCTTGTCCATAAACGAAACGCTCCTGATCTTGATAATATCAACCATTCGTCGAGAACAGGCCCAGCTCGGACAGGGGAAATTAATCTGGTTACACTCCGGCGAGGTTCGCCGCGCGGCGGTTGCCATTGAGAGTGGCCAGCTTCGGCAGGGAGGCGCCGTTCTTGTGATGACCATTTTTGGCCGCAGCGCCATTTCGTTTCGGGGTGCTCCAATCTTCCAAGCGCAGAAGATCGTCCACCTTCACCGGCTGGCCGGTCAGGAAAGCCTGGTTTGCGGCGATGCCCGTCAAAATCGACCGCGCGCCGTCGATGTGATTCGCCGCGCGCTTCAGCGGATCAACCTTCCCGCTCTTGCCAAAAATCTCTTCCAGCATGCGCGGATCTCCCCCGCCATGTCCCCCGTCGCCTTTCGGCAGCTTAATGACCTGCGGCTTCTTAAAGTGCGGCATCAATAAGACCTGCTCGGAGCTGGAGACGCCTTCCTTGAACTTTCCATCCGCTGCGTTGATGTAGGAAGCCTCCTGGTGATTTACCTCGATGCGGCCCTTCGTTCCGTTGAAGGCAATGCGATAGCCCTCCCATGGAGCGTAAGCATGCAGGCTGTAACTCATCTGTGCACCCGAGCGATAGCGCACCAGCACGTTCATGGTATCCTCAATGCTAATACCGTCGCTGAAGACATTGAGATCACGCTTGTAGCCATCCTCGTGCTCGGCGTCCAAATAGAGTCCCCGGAGATTCTCCGACTTGCGCAGATCGAGCAGGAAAGGATCCCGCGCTGCGTTCCTGACCCAGGTGCCGCGTTCGTGAGGGCTCTTCACACCCCGCTCCTGGGCGTTTTTCTTGCCATAAAAGGCGAGTTGCCCCATGGCAAACACCGTCTCCGGTGTCGAATCCAACCACCAGTTTACGAGGTCAAAGTGGTGCGTCGCCTTGTGCACCATGAGGCCGCCGGAGTTTCGCTTATCGCGATGCCAGCGGCGAAAATAATCCGCCCCATGGCCGGTATCCAGCAGCCACTCGAAATGCACCGATTTGATCGTTCCAATGGCTCCCTTGAGGATCAACTCCTTCACCTTGCTGCGAATCGGGGCGTAGCGGTAATTGAAAGTCACCGTCAGCTTTCGGCCAGTGTCTTTCACCACATCGAGAATGGTCCGGCACTTTTCCGCGTCGGTCGTCAGCGGCTTTTCCGTGATCACATCGCAGCCCAATTCCATGGCGCGCTTGATGTAGAGATGATGCGTCCGGTCGATGGAGCAAACGATCACCACATCGGGTTTCTTCTCCTTCACCATCCGATCGAAGTCATCCGCGTGATAAACCGGCACTTCCTCACCGCCCAGTTTGGAGATTTCCCGATTGTAAAAAGCCATGCGCGTCTTGTTCACATCGCAAAAGGCCATCAGCTCGCTGGTCTTCCGATAGGTCGTGGCCAAAGCGTGAATAAACATCCAGGCCCGGCCGCCGGTACCCACCAGGGCATATCGCCTGCGCGAAGATTGACTGGTTTTTTTCTGGGGGCTTTTTACATTTTTGCTCATACGTTCAAAACAACAATGGGAAACGATAGTCAACGACCGTCACAATCTCCATAGAAGAACCGCCCCTCGTATTGATATTTTCGCCCATCATTCTTTCCTAAATTAACCATGTTCCTCCTCTACCGAAACCAGGGTGAGCGCCGCTACGGCCTCAAACCCCTCGCCGCCCATCCCCGCAAAGCATGGGGTTTTCAATTCTTCCTCGAGGGTTCCTGCTCCATGATCCTCAAGGAAAACGAAGTCACCACTGAGGAGCGCATCACCGGCCCGCTGCTGGTGGTCACCGGCCCGGGATGTGTGCACGGGTGGTATGGAAAACCGGGCGACTACTGCAAGGTGATGGTCTTCCACTTTGACGAGGCCGACTATTCCCTGCGCTCGCTTCTCGGCCAGACCGGACACCGCACCGTCCGTATATCGCAGGCGGACTTTCCCGCGCTCCAGGCTCTCTATGGGCGGTGCGATGAAGTGCGCAAAACTCTTGGCCATCCCCCGCCAGAGGCCAAGAAAAGAGCGGGCCTCCTCGCGCCCCTTATCTATGGCGTCGTAGCCACCGAACTCACCCTCTACTTTCTTCGCCACCTGCCCCGTGCGGGACTAAGCCCCGCCCCGGACTTCGGTGAGAGCAAGGTTTCCCAGGCCCTCGCCTGGTACGAGGCCAATCTCTCGAGCGGACCCAACATCGCCGACGTGGCCCATGCGGTTCATCTCTCGTCCACGCACCTGCGCCGGCTCTTCCATAAGTTTCGCGACATGTCGCCGCAGGCCGCCCTCACCCGGGTTCAGTTTGAACGGGCCAAGTGGCTCATGCGCGACCTGGGCATGCCGCTGGAGCGTGTGAGCGAAAGCTCCGGCTTTGGCAGCGCGAGTGCCTTCTCCCGTGCCTTTAAGATGGAGTACGGCGTCTCGCCAAAAGTCTACCGTGCCTCCCTGCAAAAGAAGCTCTAGTCAGATCGTCCCCGCGCGTTGACGGGGACTTCCTCCAGCACTTCCTCGCCGCGTACGAAGTAAACCCGCGTCGCAAGATTCACTACCGGACAAACGTGAGCCGGCTGAAAACGCAGGCGCTGCCCGAGCCTAAGCCCGTCCACTCCCTCGCCCGCAAGGAATCCGTGTTCTTCGCTAAGCTTCGTGACCTCGATGGTACGCTGTGCGCAGGCTCGCGCGCTAAGCTTCCCGCCCACCTTGTCACTGCTGAAAACCTTGGAGCCCGCATCAATCAAGGCGAGGCCGGGCTCCGGGCGATCCAGCACGGTGCCTAGAACGCTAAGCGCGACGTCTTCAAATGCCATCACCCCGGTTACTTCACTGAGATACAAATCCCCAAAAAGATAGGCGCCCGGGCGCACGGCTTTTACTCCAGCCCGGCCGGCCATTTTGGCTGCAGTCACACTGCAGCCCGGCCAGAGTGGCAGATTGCCACCCACTTCCGCCGCATATTCCTGAAGGAGCGCGTGAACGCGAGCTGCTTCCTTTTCCACCTCGCCCTGCGACGAGCATCCGTAAGATTGGCCTTCGTGAGTATAAATTCCGATGAGCTTCATCCGGGAGGAGGCCCGAATTTTTTCGGCCAGGACCTTGGCCGGTGCCACACCACGCGCTCCTTCGCGATGCAGCCCCGTATCGACAGCCATCAGCACGGAAACTTCGATCCCGGCTTTGGCCAGTAGGGCCTCCAGGGCCTCGCAATGCAACTCACTGGTCACGGCCAGGATTAGTTCGTCGAGATGGGCTTGCAGTTCCCGCAGCCGGGCGGCTTTCTGCAAATCCACCAGGGAATGAGCAATGAAAATTCGTCTCACCCCCGAAGGCAGCAGCGCCTCGGCCTCCCCAAGCTTTGCGCAGGTCGCGCCTTTCGCCCCCAATTCCAATTGCCGCCTGAGTACCGGCACCATCTTGTGCGTTTTGATATGCGGCCAAAGTTCCACTCCGGCCTCGTCGCACACCGCCTGCATGCGCCGCAGATTGGCCTCCATCACATCCACCTCGATCAGCACGGCGGGAGAAATTATTTCGTCGATCTTCATGACTAGAGTGGTCCGATTTGGCCCAGCGTCAGCCCGCCATCCACCACAATGGTCTGGCCCACTATGTAGCGCGACGCCTCACTGCAAAGAAACGCACAGGCTCCGGCGCAATCTTCCGGCAGGCCAATTCGTCCCGCCACGATCTTCTTTTCGTAATGTCGCACCAGGTCTGGCTTGGCATCCATCCACGGAGCCGTTGTCGCCGTGCGGATTAGGCCCGGCGCAATACCGTTGACCCTGATGCCGTGAGGCGCCAAGGCCAGAGCCAGCGTCCTGGTCATCATGATGATGGCCCCTTTGGAGAGATCGTACGCCGTGGAATCCTCTTCGGCCTGATATCCGTTGGTCGAGCTGATCAGCACCACCGCACCCGGCCGCTTCTTTTCAATCAGCTTCCGGGCAAAGCCCTGGATGAGAAAATAGGACTGCTCGGTATTGAGACGCATGGTCTTTTGGAAACGCTCCCGATCCATCTCGAGGTAGGGCACGTCAAAAAATCCCCCGGCGTTGCACACCAGCAAGTCCAGCGACGCATTCACGGCGAAGGCCTCCTCCAGCAAAGCCTCCGGCGCGCCCGGCTCCTGCAAATTGGTCGACAACACTCCTGCTTGCGAGGTGCCCGCCGCGACCAGACCGTGGCGAAGAACGTCCGCACCAGCCTGCTCCAGTCCATCCGCCATGGCACGGCCAATGCCGCTCGTCGAACCCGTCACCAATGCCACGCGTCCGGTCAGATCAAATGCTTTCATGACTTTACGCCCAGAAAATCCAGGGTGTTGGTCATTCCGATACGGCGGGCGGTTTCCGCGCCAAGTTGATGGAGGACATCGGCCTCCTCCTGATACGTGCTGCGCAAATCAAACTCGTCGTCGACATAGCAATCAAACGGAGCATCGCTGCCCCAGATCACCTTGGAAGGATATTTCTCCGCCAAATCACCGAGCACCTGCACCGGATCGCGATAGTCCGAGGGAAACCGTCGCGCGGCCGGCGCGATATTCGGGGCATTCCGTACCGCGGTCTGGCAATGGATGCGATGCGCGGAACAATCGGACCAGGTGTTGGGCAGGCTCGCCACCTCTTCCAGCGCGGCGAGGTCAAAGCGGCAGGAATGCGCGAGATTGAAGCGGAGACCCGGCCTCGCCTTGGCCACCGCCAGGATGTCTTCCACCCGCGACCAGGGATCTTCTGGATGCACGCTGGTATGAATCAGGACTGGCCAGTTCTTCTCCTCAGCCAGGTCGAGCAGGCCCGCGCCCGGCCCAAGCAAATCCAGAATAGGCGACTGAATGATCGTCGCCTGGATCTTCAGGCCGCTACAGGGAAATTCTTCATGCAGCTTGCGTAGCGCATCGACCTGCGCACTCTGCGATCGCGAGGGATCGATCATCCACAACGGCAGAGCCGCCTCCGCAAGCTCGGGAAAACGCCTCGTCAATTCGACCATCAGGCGCCGATTTTCATAGGCGTAAGGGACACCTTCCAGCCCGCCCCCAACAATGCGCCCCTCGCGCAGATCCGCGATATTCAGGGCCAGGTGGGATACCATGGGGAACACCACAAACCGCGAGATGCCCGAGCCTTTGCCCTTGGCGACCAGCGACGGCCAGTCCTGCGCATAGGGATAATATCCGCGCAGGTAAAACAGGAGATCCACGCCCACATGAGTGTGCCCATCAATCAGACAGTCTTTCACCAGCAGCATCCTGATAGTTTCGCAAAATGAAATCAAGATTTCGTTTTATGGAATATGGAAAATGATCTTTCCTCCTTTCCCGGCCGTCCCTTCCCGTGTCCCATGGAGCGCCATGCCATCTGCCCGTGACCTCCGCCCCGCCCTCGTCTCGCTTCTTGCGATGGCTCTGCTGGGCGTGGCCCTGCTCGGTCTCTTTCCCGGCAGCGCGGAGCAGGATGCGCCCTACCATTTTGTGGAGGCGCAGCGGGCCTGGGGCGAGCCGATTCACTTCGTCAAAGTCTGGGCCCGCCCCTTCTACACCAGCCTCTTTGCCGGACCGGCCTTGCTGGGGTTGACGGGTGCCCGCTGCCTGGCCCTGGTGATCGGCCTCGTCATCGCCTGGCAGACCTGGAAATTGGCGCGCGATCTCGATCTCCCCCGCTCCTGGCTCGTCATCCTCTTCCTGCTCGGGCAGCCCAATTTTCTCCAGCTCTACCCCGACCTCCTCACCGAGCCGGCCTTTGCCCTGCTCTTCGTGCTGGCCCTCCGCCTTCATCTCAAGGGCTGGAAGAAATGCGGCATGCTCGTCGCCTCGCTTCTTCCCCTCGCCCGCCCCGAGGGTTTCTTCCTGGGGGTGCTCTGGGGCGTCTGGATCCTCTGGGACGCCTGGCGCACCAGTCCGTCAGCCGCCATCCGAGCCCTCCCGTCGACCCTTCTGCTGGCCTCCGGCACGGTGTTGTGGTGGGCAGCCTCCTTGGTAATCACGGGCGATCCTCTTTTCATCCTGCACGATTGGCCCCAGCAATGGCATCAGGGCACCTATGGCTTTGGCTCCCTCTTCAGCTATGCGGCGCGCGCGTGGGAATTTGCCGGGCTGCTGCTCATCGTGCCGCTCGTCCTCGGCCTTGCGCTGAAATTCCGCGAGGCCCGCTGGCTGCCCGTGGCGAGTCCGGTGATCCTGCTCTTCCTCCTGCACACCATCTTCCGCATTTTTAGTCTCTTCGGCGAAGCAGGCTATCCCCGCTACATGGTTTCCGTCTCACCGGCGATTGCCGTGCTCACCCTGGCGGGTTGGAATGCCCTGGCCCTTCCCCTCACCCAGCTTCTAGGGAGCGGCGCCCGTTGGCTCGGAGGCGGCGTCATTGCCGCTTCGCTCGCCCTATCCTTCCTCTATTCCGACTCGCTAATCTGGTCCCGCGACGTAGTCGCCATCCGCGAGATGCACCAATGGTTCAGGGAGCATCCTCAACCGATCAACCGCTTCATCTGGAGCAATTGCTACATGGCGGCAGTCGCGGGAAAAGATTTCCCTTACGGCGATGCCCTAACCCCGGAACGCGCGAAGAATCTTCAACTTCTAAAGGACGCCCCGTCCGGCACGCTCGTCTTTTGGGACGACAAGCTCGGCCCCGAGTGGTTTGGCCTTTCCGCCCAGGACATCGAAGCCAGCGGCTACCAACTTCTGCGCACCCAGCACTATGACCTGCCGGGCGTCCTCACCCACGGAAGCTTCGCCGGCTGGAGCCTCACCCGAAAGATTGAGCTAAGCCTGCTCTACAAACGTTAGGGAACCATTGAACAGTTCGCGGCGCCAACGAAGCAAAGGAGTAAGCGCATCCCGGCCCCACGGGCAACGGTCTTTTCAGAATGATGGCGAAGCCATCAAAGCTACGGTAGCAGGGGATTGAGCGAGTAGAGCGAGCGACATCCCCTGTTATTCCCTATAAAATAAACCCGACCCTGAAGGGGTCGAAGCCAATTCACTTACCTCGCTTTATTTAGCGTTTTCCAAGGCCCAGTTAGGCCATCGCGGCGTGCGATTCCTGCTCGGCCAGTTCCTTGCTCTCGGCCCGCCGTGCCGTGATCTTCACCCACAGCCACATGCCTCCGACATAGGCAAACGCGCCAAACGGAATGAGGAAACCCTCCCACGTGGGATAGATGCCCAGCCAAACGCCCGTCCACGCCGGTAGTTCCATGCCGGGAATCGGATGCACCGTCAACCAGCCCACCGTTTGGAAAAGGCGAACGGTCGAGCCCAAGAAAGTGAAGAGCACAAAGATCACCAGCACGCCCGTGACCACCAGCATGCGGCGGTAAGGCAGCTTCGCCCCGATCAAAAAGACCGCCCCGCCCAGCAGCGCGATAAGGCCGCCGCCGATCGCAATGCCCACCAGCACGGGCTTCATGCCGGCCTCAAGCACCAGCGACTGCATGAAAAGCGTGGTCTCAAATCCTTCCCGGAAGATCGTCATGAAACCGACGCCGATGAGCGCGAGATGCTCCCAGCGGGTCTCCTTTTGCTTTTGCGCCACCTTGCTCAGGTCGCGCAACCGCGAGTTCCAACCCGCCCAGTAGTACTTGTGGAAAACCCAATTCGTCACCATGAGCAAAATCGCCACGGCCACGATGGAGATCACCGCCTCCAGCGTTTCTCCGTACCGCGAGAATCCCTGCAGCAACGTCCGCGACACCGCGAATAAAGCGATACTGGCCCCGATGGCCAGCCAGGCGCCAATTCCGATCTGGTGGCGTGTCCTGGCATTCTCCGGCCCGCGCAATCCCGCGAGCAATGCCGCCAGGATCACCACCGCTTCCAGGCCCTCGCGCGAAACAATCAAGATCGTGCTAATCGCCGCCGCCGTAGGCGAGAGCCCCACTTTGATCAGGGCCGTACATTCGTCCAGGTCGTTGAGCGCGCGTTGATATGACTCGTTCAGCACCTCAATGCTCGCATTGCTATCCAGCGCCGCCTTGATGCCGAGCCCGCGATGGTCTCCATCCAGGAAGGCCTTCTCCGCCCGCACCGCCAGCGAAGGATCGCGCGGGAGCGTGCGCGATTCAATCTCAAGGTCAAAATCCACATAGGCGTCCAGTCGCAGTTGAGCCGCCTTGCGCCACTCCTTGGCCTGCGCCGCCGCCAGCGATTGTCCCAGCAGCGAACGAATTTCCAGCGCCGTCTCGGTGACCACATCGCCCGACATGCCCGCCCTCTTCAGCACCAGGCCAAAATCACTTTGCAGCAAGCCGGAGGCCTTCTTGACCAGCCCTTCCACCTCGGACTGTGCCACTTTCCGGCCGATCGCGGTCTCGAGATTTTCCAGCGTGTCCAGCAACTCGGGACCATGCTTGGCCAGCGCCTCCGCCTTGGTCTTCCGCCAGACCGGCAGCAGCTCATTGACGATTTGCTGGGTCTGAATCGTGAAGCTCTTTGCCTCGCGGTACTCCAGTGGCACGGAAATTTCGCCGTCCCGCACGCCCGATTGATACTCCATCGGAATCAGGCGCATCAGCTTCAAGACAATGCGCTCGCGGCGTTCCACATCGGCTTCGCTCAGCAAATTCGGATAGCCCGATTCCAGCGACATGCGCCAGGTTCCGGCCAGCGCCGCCAGATCGCCGCCACTCTTTGCTCCGGCCAGCAATTGCTGAAATTCCCGACCGGCACTGGTTTTCACCGGGTTGCTCTTCGAGCCCGTGGCCAGTTCCAGCAACGAAGATGGGATGGCCGACAGCTCTTCGATCTCCGCCGCCCGGGCATTCACCAGCGTCGGCGTGGCCCGGCCGTCCTGAATCAATCGCAGAAAGGCATCGGCCTTTTCCCGGGCCCGTGTGATTTGCCACACGACGTACTCTTTCGCCAGCAACCGGCTCACTTCGTCGCGATGCGTGGAGTCTCCCCCCAGCCTTTGCAGGGCCAGGGCGCCGTCCACCGCATTGGCATACTTGGGCAGCTTGATGATCGAGCGCCACTCACGGGCCGCTTCCACATTGCCGGCCCGCTGGGCCGCGATCATCTGCAGGGCGGCCACATGCTGGAGTCGCGCCTGAAGTTGACCCAGGCTCTCCGCCGTCTGCTCGGCATTCTCTCCCTCCACGGGAGTCTTGCCCCACAAGGCGAGCGCTTCCGGATCGGTCAGATCGGGCGCAAAGGCCCTCCGCCCATCTTCCAGACCACGGGGCAGTGCCGCATTCCAGCGATCCCCATGCACCTCCAGCAGGGCATCGTCAAACGTACCCTGGAGCGTCTCGGAATCGTCGATCACGTCGGCCCGCAGCAGCGGAATGGCCGCGGCCAAAGCCAGCAACATGGCCAGGCCACGGCCCGGTTTGTTGACAACGTAATCGATCATATTCTCTCCGCTTATAAATCTAGCTCGAGACCTTTACTCCCGCCACTGCTGCGCTTTGCTCGATCTGAGGCACCAGCTTGTCGGTCTTTTCCTTGGCTTGGGTCGCGAGTTCGTCGATCTCCGCCGAGGTGATCTCACCCTGCTTCTCGCGGGCTTCGATCTTGTCGAGGAACGCCATGATGCCCTTGAAACCCGAGGTGACGGATTTGCCCAGCGCCTTGTCCTTTTCGGAAACCGATTTCTCCACCGCGCCATACATCACCTGGCAGCTGCCCATGATGCCCCGCATGTCCGATACACGGCTCACGGCCTGGAAACGGCCCGACTTGTCTTTCGCATAACGCGACTCTTTCCAGTCGTCGAAATAATCCGACAGGGTCGGCGTCATCGTGATCATCGCGCCAAAGCAATCCGCCTCGGAGGCATTCCACTTCTTGGCATCGGCCAGCAGCTCGCCGAGCTTCTTGTTCACATCCTTCGCGGTCGCGAGGAGTACTTCAGGCCGGGGCATGAATTTCTTCCCGCCATCCACTGGCACCACCCAACGCTTGTCCCCCGCCCAGAGCATCGGCTCGATCAGGTAGGTGAAGAGACAGCCCTGCTTGCTGATGGTCTTGCCGTTGCCGAGATCGAGCACCACGGGTGCCACGTTTTCTGGTCCTTTGGAAGCCGGCACGCCCGCATCGAGGTAGATGTCGTACTTCGCGAGAGAGGGAACTCCGGCTACGATACCTTCGACCGTCTCGTAACCGTAGCTATCCATTGCTTTGTAATTCTTTTGGAGCTTGTCCACGAGCGCATCCATCTTTTTGGGATCCGCCGCATAGGCTGCTTCGACCTTGCCGCCATTGGCCGCGACCAGGGCCACATAGGCCTCGCTGTTTTTCACATAATCCTCGGAAGCGGCGTTCATCTTCGTGAGGCGGTCCAGCAGGTAGCTTTTCACGCTGGTCGCGGTGCCGGAGCCATCAGCCATGGCCAGGGAAGAAACGGTAACTAGGCCGACAGTGGCCAGCAAAAGTGAGGAGAGTGGCTTAATTCGCATATTGAGAATGAGTTTCAATATCTAAAGCCGCGTCCTCCCTCGCAAGGGAAAAAGAACCCCTGCCGAAGAATTTATTCAGAAACTACCGCACCCGTTCTTCGTGCTTTATAGCGAGGGGATATTTCGCTAACGATTTTTCGTCATGAGCTCTGAGCCGCCCAGTCCAGCCAGCCAAGACTCTTCATCGCCCTCGCCGATCGTCTCGAATGCCCAGAATAGACGACGTAAGATAATTATAATCAGCATAATAGCTGTCATCATCTTACTTTTCGGCCTCCCCTGGCTCCTCCATACCCTGCGTACCGTCTCCACCGACGACGCGTATGTGAATAGTTACGTCACCTTCGTGGCTCCACGCGTCGCCGGCCAGGTGCAAAGCGTGCTGGTGGAAGACAACAACCGGGTGAAAAAGGGCGATGTGCTGGTGGAACTCGATCCCGAGCCATTCCGGGTGAAAGTCGCCATCAAACAAGCCGCGCTCGACGCTGCCAGGGCCAGCCTCACCGTCGAGGAAGCCAACGTCCGCAGCCTCGTCGCCCAGGCCCGCAGCGACCGCTTCAAGGTCGTTCGGGCCATCGAGGACGTAAACAACCAGATCGCGCTCATCCGCCAACGCGTGGCGACCTGGGAGCAAAGCAAAGCCACTCTGACTCTCGCCCAGACCGAGTTCGATCGCGCCAAGAGCCTCCTTTCCAAGAAAGTCGTCAGCCAGGAAGAATACGACCGCGCCAACGAATCGCTTTCCGTCTCCCAGGCGCAAGTCACTCAGGCCCTGGAAAACGTCTACCAGGCCCGCGTCGCTCTCGGTCTGCCCGCCCAACCTGCCGCCGGCCAGAGCCTCACCGACGTTCCCGCCGACCTCGACCAGACCTTCTCCTCCGTGCGCGAGGCCCTCGCCTCACTCATGCACAGCGCGGCCCAGCTCGGCATCGTCCCTTCTTCCTACGATCTCAAGCCCAGGGAACTCCTTGAGGAATTCTATCGCCGCAGCCCCGATGGCAACATCGACCAGATCTATGCCGGGGTGATCAAGGACGCCCCCAGCCTGAAGAAAGCCCAGACCGCCGTGGAGCAGGCCCAGCGCGATCTCGACCAGGCCAACCTCGACCTGAGCTATACCAAAATCGTCTCCGAGATCGATGGCGTGGTCACCCGGCGCAATGTCAATCCCGGCAACAACGTCCAGGTCGGCCAGAGCCTCATGGCCGTCCGCTCACTGGTCGATATGTGGATCGATGCAAACTTTAAGGAAACCCAACTGCGCGACTTGCGCATCGGCCAGCCGGTCGAGCTCTTCACCGACATGTACGGCAAGCATCAGAAATTCCAGGGGCGCATTTCCGGCTTCACCATGGGTACCGGTTCCACCCTCGCGCTATTGCCTCCCCAAAACGCGACCGGCAATTTCGTCAAGGTCGTGCAGCGCCTGCCGGTCCGCATCGATCTGGTCAACTACGACCCGGATCACTCCCCTCTCTTTGTCGGTCTTTCCGTTGAGCCCGAGGTCGACATCAAGGCCCAACCCACCGGCCCCAATGCCGGGAAGTTTCTCCAGGCGCCCACGCAATCCTCCGCCGCAGGCAAGTAATGAGCGCGGCCCCACGGGTCTTCAACCCCTGGCTCATCGCCATGGCGGTGGTCATCCCGACCTTCATGGAGGTACTGGATACCACCATCGCCAATGTCGCCCTGCGCCATATCGCGGGCGGACTCTCCGCCGCCGAGACCGATAGTGAGTGGGTCATCACCAGCTATCTCGCGGCCAACGCCATCATCCTTCCCATCACCGGCTGGCTCGCGTCCCATCTCGGCCGCCGCAATTATTTTCTCCTCTCCATCGCCATCTTCACTTTCGCTTCCGTGCTCTGCGGCATGGCCACCAGCCTCCCCGCCCTCATCGCCTTTCGCGTCCTGCAGGGCCTCGCAGGCGGTGGTTTGCAACCCAGCAGCCAGGGCATTCTCCTCGATTCCTTTCCGACCGAAAAGCAAGGCTCCGCCCAGACTCTCTTCGGCATGGCCGCCCTCATCGCGCCGGTCGTCGGTCCCACTCTCGGCGGCTGGATCACCGATACCCTCTCTTGGCGCTGGATCTTCTACATCAATCTCCCCGTCGGCCTGCTCGCGCTTGGCCTCTGCGCCCTGATGGTGCGGGATCCCGCGTATCTCGTCGAAGAGCGGGCCGCGCTCAAGAAGCGCCCTTTTCAATTCGATACCATCGGCCTCGCGTTCCTCGTCCTCGCCCTGGCGTCCTGGGAAATTCTCCTCAGCAAGGGACAGGAATGGGATTGGCTGGGCGATCCCTTCGGCCGCATCCAAATCCTCCTCGTCCTGTTCGTCGCCGGGCTCGTGGGCCTCATCGTCTGGGAACGCCGCCAGAAGTTGCCCCTCGTCAATTTCGCGCCGCTCCAGGATCGCAGCTTCTCCATTTCCTGCCTCATCATCTTCTGCGCCTTTGGCATTCTCTACGCCTCCAGCACCCTGCTGCCGGCCATGCTGGAAACCCTGCTCGATTACGACGCCTTCCACGCCGGTCTCGTCCTTTCGCCGGCCGGCTTCTTTGCGATCATTGCCGTCATCATCGGAGGTCGGCTCATCGGCAAAGGCCTCGACGCCCGCTGGCTTATTGCCCTCGGCCTGCTCATCCTCGCGGCTGGCAGCTATTGGATGTCCCAATTGAATCTCGATATCGCGCCCAGCCAGGTCGTCTGGCCCCGCGTTGTTCTCATCATCGGCCTCAGCCTGATCTTTGCTCCGATCAACGTCGCCGCCTTTCTCTACATCCCCCGCCATCTGCGCGGCGCCGCGGTCGGCATTTTTGCCCTGCTTCGCAATGAGGGCGGCAGCTTCGGCACCTCCCTGGGACAAACCGTCACCGAGCGCCGCGAGCAGCTTCATGCCCTGCGCCTGAACGAGAGCCTCGACCCCTTCAATCCCGCCGCCACCTCCTTCCTCGATCAATCCGCCCCGGCCTTTCTCCAGCAGACCGGCGATCCCGTGGCCGCCCAGCAGATGGCCCTGCAATCACTCGACGTCCTGCGCGACCACCAGGCGCTCGCCCTCTCCTACTTCGACACGTTCCTTCTCTCCGCCTTTGTCGCGGCGGCCCTCGCCTTCGTGGTTCCCTTCATGAAAAAATCCGTCGCGGCCAAGGGCGCCCACGTTTCCGCCGAGTAGAATCCTTATTCCCCCATCACCGTCACCGCGATCACCCGCCGATGAGCCGCGCGGCGATGCTCGAAGACAAAGATCCCCTGCCAAGTCCCCAGCAGCATCCGCCCGCCCGCGATCGGCACCACCTCGCTCGTGCGCGTCAGCACCATGCGGATATGCGACGTCATATCGTCCGCTCCCTCCAGCGTGTGCGTATAGCCCTCACCATCCTCCGGCACGAGCCGCTCGAAATACTCCTCCAGATCCACCCGCGCCGAATGGTCCGCATTTTCAAAGACGATCAGGCTCGCGCTGGTGTGCTGGATGAACACCGTCACCGTGCCCATCTTAACCCCACTGCTCCGCACGATCTTTGCGACCTGCTCGGTGATCTCATAAGTGCCCTTGCCCCGCGTCGGAACATCAAATGTTTCGGTAACTGCTTTCATTGATGATGTCAGCCTAGCGGTCCACGAATCGCGGCACATCAGAAAAAAGACAATAGTGTTTCACTTACAAATAAATAGCAGGAGCAGTGCGGGGGCTTTTGGTCTGCCGATGCCGGGCGAGAGCTCCACCCACTGTCGACGGCTCGCGTCGCTTCACCCAAGCTAATTGCTTGGAATAAGACCGCTCCGCCATTACATTTCCCATTGGATGTCTCGCCCCCCGATCCTTGCGAGCTGCGTTTGCTCGATCCTTCTCGCCGCCACCGCCCATGCTGAGCGAGTGGTGATCGACTATTGGGAAAAATGGACCGGCTTCGAGCGGGAGTCGATGGAGGCCATCGTCAACAAGTTCAACGCGTCGCAGGACCGCATCGAGGTTCGCTACAGCTCGATCAGCCAGATCGACCTCAAGCTCATGCTCGCCATCGCCGGCCGCAAACCGCCGGATGTCGCCGGCATCTGGTCGTACAATATTCCCGTCTACGTCGAGAACAACGCCCTCCATCCGCTCGACGCCCTCTGCCGCGAATACAATATCAAAGCCGAGGACTATCTGCCCTCGGTGTGGAGGCTTTGCACGTATCACGACCGCATCTGGGCGCTGCCCACCACGCCCGCCGCCACGGCCCTCTATTGGAACAAGAAGCTCTTTCGCGAGGCCGGCCTCGATCCCGAGAAACCGCCCACCAGCATCGCGGAACTCGAGCAGTTCAATGAAAAGATCACCGCGCGCGGGCCGGACGGCCGCTATCGCGTCTTTGGCCACCTGCCCGAGGAGCCCGGCTGGTTTCGCTCGTCCTGGGGCTATTGGTTCGGTGGCAGCCTCTGGGACGGGCACGGCCATATCACGGCGACGGACCCGGGCAATCGCCGCGCGCTGGAGTGGGTCGAGAGCTATCCGCGCCGCTTCGGCGTTCGGGAGGTCTCGGGCTTTCTGGAAAGTTCCAGCAATGTCACCTCCTCCTCGGCCAATCCGTTCATCTCCGGCCGCGTGGCCATGGTGCTGCAGGGGCCCTGGGAATGGAAATTCCTCCAGCGCTTCGGCACCGGCGATCTTGAGATCGGGGTCGCTCCCTTTCCCTCCCTCGCCGGGACGACGAAGCCCCCCGTTACCCTGGTCGAGAGCGACATCCTGGTCATCCCCGCGGGCTCGCCTCACATTAAGGAAGCCTTCGAGTTCGTCGCCTTTGTCAATCGCCAGGAGAACATCGAGCAGTTCTGCTCCGCTCAGTGCAACTTCAGCCCTTTGGTCAAGGTCAGCGAGGCGTTCTGGAAAAATCACCCCCATCCGTACATCCGTGTCTTCTACGATCTCGCGCGCAGCCCGGGAGCCGTGTCTCCGCCGCAGATCCCGGATTGGAATCTCTACCGAGCCCAACTGGACCAAAATATCAAGGAGGTCTGGAACCTCCGCCTGACGCCCTCGGCCGCCCTGGAAGACGTCCAGCAGCGCGTGCAGAAAGATCTCGATCGCAAGGTGCAGCGCTGGGAGGCGATCAAGGACACCCTCCGGCAGGAGTGGAACAAGGAGGACGTCGTCCCATGAAAGATCGAAACACCCTTCGCGCGCTCTGCTTCATTCTGCCCTGGCTCATCGGCTTCGGCGTCACTCTTCTTTATCCGCTCCTCAGCGCCTTTTACTACTCGTTCTGCGACTACTCGGTGCTCACGCCGCCCGTGTACGTCGGGACCAGAAATTACACCGATCTTCTCACGGACCATCTTTTCTGGCTGGCCCTGCGCAACAGCATCTTCTTCGTCATAGTCTATCTCCCCCTGAGCATCTTCGTCTCGCTCCTGCTCGCCATGCTGCTCAACCTGCGCCTGCCGGGCAAGGGCCTCCTCCGCACCATCTTTTTCCTTCCCACGGTGGTGCCCATGGTGTGCCTGGCCGTGGTCTGGCAGTGGATGCTCAAGGGCGATGGCGGCCTGGTCAACATGCTGCTCACGCCGGTATTTCACGTCGTCAACGATCTGCTGGGCACGCAATTGACGGGGCCCAATTGGCTGCTCGAGCCCAACACCGCCCGAGTATCCCTGGTCTTTGCCAGTCTCTGGACCACCGGCAATACCGTGCTCATCTATCTCGCCGCGCTCCAGAACGTACCCACCCAGCTCTATGAATGCGCGGAGCTGGAAGGGGCGAGCAGCTTCCAGAAATATCGCCACATCGCGCTGCCCGCCATCTCGCCGGTCATCTTCTACACGGTCGCCGGCGGCCTCATCGGCTGCCTCCAGACTTTTGCCATTCCCTATGTGCTCGCCGGCGGTACCCAGGGGCCCAAGGACTCACTCCTCTTCCTGAGCAGCTACATTTTCCAGAACGCCTTCCAGTACTGGAACATGGGTTACGCCTGCACGCTTTCGCTTGTTCTTTTCGTCCTCATCCTCGGCTGCACCATGCTGCTGGTGAAGTTCTCTTCCAAGGTCGTCTACAAGGCGGCGGACTGATATGAATTGCGAACCCGGCGCCGCCCGCTCCTTCCGCATCATCGCCTTTGTTTGCCTCGTCCTTGGAGCCGCGGTATTTTTCCTGCCTTTCTTCTGGATGGTCAGCACGTCTCTGAAGCCGCTTAACGAAACCGTGCTCATCCCGCCACGGTGGCTGCCTTCCTCGCCGCAATGGCGCAACTATCCCGAGGCCATCGCCAGCATGAAATATTTCTGGCTCTACACCTTCAACACACTGGTCATCTCGGGCCTGTCCGTCCTCGGCACCGTATTGAGCAGCGCGCTCGCGGCCTACGGATTCTCTCGCATCACCTGGCGCTATCGCGAGCGTGTTTTCGTTCTCGTCATGGCCGGCATGATGCTCCCTTTTGCCGTTTACGTCGTGCCCATGTACGCGCTCTTCCGCGACCTCAATTGGGTCGGCACCCTCAAGCCGTTGTGGGTGCCCACCTTCTTCGCCCCGGCTTTTAGTGTGTTTCTTTTGCGGCAATTCTTTCTGACTCTGCCGCGTGAGCTCAATGAAGCCGCCCGCATCGATGGCTGCAGCGAGTGGCGCATCTTCTGGCAGATCATCCTCCCGCTTTCCAAGCCCGCCCTCTCCGTCGTTGCGCTCTTCCAGTTTCTCGCCAGTTGGAACGACTTCTTCGGCCCCCTCGTCTATCTCACCGAGCCCCGCCAATTCACCCTCTCGCTCGCCCTCCAAAATTTCCAGAGCCAGCACGGCGGCACGCCCTGGCACTATCTCATGGCCGCCGTCGTTCTCGTTACGCTCCCCGTTGTCGTCCTCTATTTCCTCTGCCAGCGCTCACTTACCCAGGGCATCGCCACCACCGGTGCAAAAGACTAGCGGGCAGAGCTTTCCTAGGAACAATTCCAAATATCCTAGCCTCTCCCGCGCCTTTCGGGTCTAATGCCGCCAACGATGAACGCTTGGTGGTCGGCCCTCAATCTTCCAATGCAGATGTTTTACATCATCGGCATCGTCGCGGCCTTTGTCCTCTTCATCGAAGTCTTCCTCACCTTCCTCGGCCTCGACCATCATAACGCGCTCGACGGCATCAATCACCCCGACGGTTTCGGGCTCCTCTCGATCCGTACCATCACGGGGTTCTTCTTCGGTTTTGGCTGGTCCGGCGCCATTGCCATGCGTTCCGGTCTAAGCCTCCCCGTCTCGATCCTTATCGCCCTGGCCGCGGGTGCGGCCTTTCTCCTCGCGCTCTTCGTCCTCCTTCGCGGCCTCTTCTCCCTGCGCGCCAGTGGAACGCTCGACTACAAAAACGCCGTCGGCCAGACGGGCACCATTTATATAACAACGCCGGCTAGTTTCTCCGGTCCCGGCCAGGTCGAGGTGCTCATCCAGGGCCGCCTCCAGGTCATCTCCTGCATGACTCGCCATACCGCGCCCCTTCCTCCCCAGGCCAAAGTGAAAATTATCGCCCAGGTGGACCAGGGCACTCTCGAAGTCGAACCTCTTTAATCCCTCTCCTGCTTAACTTATGATCGAAACTCTCATTCTCATTGTCGGCATTGTCGTAGTCGTCTTCGTCATCTTCGGCGCGTTTGCCACGCGCTATCGCCGCTGCCCTTCCGACAAGGTCCTCGTCGTCTACGGCAAGGTCGGCGGCAACAACGCCTCCGCCAAATGCTACCACGGCGGCGCCGCTTTCATCATCCCGGTCATCCAGGATTACCAGTACCTCGACCTCACCCCGATCCCGATCGACATCAAGCTCGAGGGCGCTCTCTCGCAGCAGAACATCCGCGTTAATACGCCCTCCACTTTCATGGTCGGTATCTCCACCGAACCCGGTGTAATGGAAAACGCCGCCGAGCGTCTGCTCGGTCTCACCCTCGATGAGATCCGCATGCTCGCCCGCGACATCATCTTTGGCCAGATGCGCGTGGTCATCGCCACGATGCCCATCGAGGAAATCAACACCGATCGCGACAAGCTCGTTTCCAACATCTCCCTCGGTGTCGAGGTGGAACTCAAGAAAGTCGGTCTCCGCCTCATCAACGTCAACATCCAGGACATCACCGACGAGTCCGGTTACATCGATGCGCTCGGCAAGGAAGCCGCCGCCCGCGCCATCAACGAGGCCAAGATCAAGGTCGCCCAGCAGGTGCGCGATGGTGACATCGGCGCCGCCGAAGCCCAGCGCGATCAGCGTATCCGCGTGGCCGAGGCCAACGCCCGCGCCACCGAGGGTGAAAACCTTTCCGCTGTCCAGATCGCCCAGTCCACGGCCAGCCGCCGTGAACAGGAAGCCGAAGCGCTCCGTATCGCCACCGCCGCTGAGAAAGTGGCCGCCGCCAAATCCCTCGAGGAATCCTACGTCGCGGAAGAGCTCGCCGAACGCCAGCGCGCCAAGCGCGATGAAGCCGCCCAGACCGCCACGGTCGTCGTGCAGGCCGAGATCGAGCGCCGCAAAATTGAAGTGCTGGCCGAGGCGCAAAAGAGCCAGATCCGCCTCACTGCGGAAGCCGCCAAGCTCCGCATCGAACTCGAAGCCGAGGCCGAGAAGCGCCGTATCGAACTCACCGCCATGGCCGATGGCGAACGTCTCCGCGTGACCAAGCAGGGCGAGGCCGATGGTCTCAAGGCCTACATGGAAGCGCAGGCGCAGGGTACCCTCGCCCAGCTCAACGCGCGCGCCGATGGTTTCCGCGCCATCATCGAAGCCGCCGGTGGCGCGGTGCAAGCCGCCCAGCTCATGGTCACCGAGCAGCTCCCCAAGCTCGTCGAGGAGCAGGTCAAGGCCATCTCCAATCTCCGCATCGATTCCGTCACCGTCTGGGAAGGCGGCAAGGGCAAGGATGGCAAAGGCAGCACCGCCGACTTCCTCTCCAGCCTCGTCGGCGTGCTTCCTCCGCTCCAGGAACTCACCAAGAATGTGGGCGTCCAGCTCCCCGAGTTCCTCGGTAAGACCATCGAGGAAGCAGCCAAGCGCCCATCGTCTCCTTCCGACAGCCGCGAAAAAGTCCGCCGCTGGCTCGCCAGCCACAAGGCGCTCCTCGTCGCCTTCGACGCCGACGAGAACAAGCAGATCGACGACCGCGAGATCGATCAGGCCCTCAACATGACCCTGCAGTGGGCCGCCATCGTCCGCACCAACCCTTCCGCCAAATGGTTCTACGCCAAGGACGGCACCTCCGTTGGACCAAAGTCCTGGCAGGACATCTTGGATCTCTCCAAAGCCACCCGGGACCTCTTGGTCAGCCTGGAAAACACGGACTTCTGGCTCCCGGTCGAGGCCATCACGCTGGCGCGGGAGTAGGTCGCCTCCCCAGAACGATGGCCGTATCTCGCAGCAGTTAGCGCGACTCGGTTAGGGCGCTGGATCTGCCGTTGAGCAGGCGGGAGAGTGCTCCGGCTACGAAATTTTGGCGGTCACCACAGAGCATGTCGCCGAATTTCACGGGACGCTGGTCTCCGCGGAAGGAGATTTCGATGTTTCGCTGCATTGTGCCTCCCCTTCTGCCCTGTCGGTAGGTTTCCGCGATTTTGACCGCGGCCACCTGACGAGGGTCGAATTTTCTATTCCGCCCGATTGGGCCAATACCGCTGAATATGGTACCCCGGTCCCGCCCCACCCGCACCTCCACCTTGCCCGCCAGCTTCATGAATACAGTGAAAATGAAGCCGGCCCCGATCAGAATAAAAGGCGTGAGGAACAACCAGAGAAACACCACCTCGCCGCTCTTCATCAGGTGGCCGTTCATCTTCGGTTCGATGAGCCAGGGCGGCGCGGCCACGCCCATCAAATGCAGCGTACCGCTGATCGCACAGCATATGAAGAGCGAGACAATTCCATTCCAAAAAAGGGCGATAGCCAGCGCGCCCAGCGCAATCGGGATGGATCGCGACGAACCGCCCACTACGGTCTCGCTCGCTTCCGTTTTATACCATGTGCCGACAGGTGGACGTTGCACGTTCACACTCGCTTCGAGTTCTGCTTCCCGGATCAGGTCGGCAAAGGAATACGATTCGTTGCAGGCACGGCAGAATACGAGGTCCTTCGAGACGTTGAAATCATCGGGCGGAATTACGCGGTTGCAGAGCGGACAGATCGGCACCATGAGGCCAGCCATTTAGGCGAATCTACCCGCTTTGGCCATCTCAATCCAGCCGCCGCCGAAACTCTCCCGGCACTCTCCCCTCATACTTCCGAAAGGCCTGATAAAACGCGCTGGCCGAGCCAAACCCCGCCTCCATCGCCACATCCAGCACGGTGCGCTCTGTCGTCAGGAGCAGCCGCTGCGCATGCGCCAGCCGCAGCCGCGTCACATACTCCCACAGCGTCATCCCGCAGGCCTGGCGAAAGAGCGTGAGCAGATACTTGGGATGCAGCTTCATCGCGCCTGCGATTGTATCCACCGTGATCTCATCGCAATACCGCTCTCCGAGATATACCGTGATCTCCTCCACCCTCTGCACCGCTGGAGGCACACTCCGCCGTTTCCGTCCGCTCTCCTTCAATCCGATTGAGACTCGTGAGAAATGCGCCTCCACCTCGCCGATCATGATCTCTCGGGCAGCGCCATCCTCCGCAAAATCTCCCGCCCATTGCGCGAACATCGCCTGGACCGCTTCCGAGGCTGCATAGCTCACCATCGAGCCCTTCAGCAGTCGTGCGCCGAGGGCCGCAGCATGCCTCCATCGCAACAGCCACACCAGCGGCAGCGTCATCCATATCCCGGAGACATCCTTGCTCTTGGCCAGCGTCTGATGCGGCATGCCGGCCCAGAAAACCGCCACCTCACCCTGCTTGATTTCATGAAAACGCCCTCCCATGAAATACCGCACAGTCCCCTTCATTAGATAGTTCACCTCGATATCCGGATGCGCATGCGCGCGATCCATCGCATACGGGGTCGCACGCCACACCCGAAAATCCAGGCTTTCGATTTGCTCGGGGCTCTCCGGCATTGCGCGTTTTCGTGCCATTTCAACCTTACTATCCGATACATTTTCCTCATGCAACGAGAGGTTTTTCCCGAATCGTTCGCCTACCGTGCTTTTCCATGAGCCCCACCCTCACCGAACTCGACCAATATCTCTTCGACCTTCGCGGTTATCTGATCCTCCGCCAAGCCATCGCTCCCGACCACATCCGGGAACTCAACGCCACGCTTGACGCCATTCCCATCCGCGAGCAGGGCCAGTGGCACGGCTGGGTTCATGCCCACTCCTTCGGCGGCAAGGATGGCGTCAACTTCCAGCAAATCTACGAGGCGGGCGAACCCTTCGAGCGCCTGATCGACAACCCCGCCTGGATCGACAAGGTGAAGACCTTTGTCGGCGGCGCCGGTACCTTCGACGTCATCCATGGCCCCCTTTTTATTGATGAAAACTTCGCCAACCTCCGCGGCCCTGGCGAAGCCATCGGCCTTCACTCCGGCGGACACACCGGGGTGAAGCGCACCCAGTACCGCTTTCATAATGGCAAGTTCTGCTGCGGGCAGATCAACATCCTCATGGCCCTTACCGACATCGGCCCCGGCGATGGGGCCACCATGGTTATCCCCGGCAGCCACAAGGCCAACTTCAACCACCCTCAATTCGAGGCCCAAAAAATCAAGCAGGGCGAGGCCACCTCGCTCGACGGCGTCGAGGGTGCCATCGAGGTCCATCTCAACGCGGGCGACGCTCTCCTCTTCGTCGACGCCATTTCCCACGGCTCGGCCAAGCGCGTCAATCCCGGCCAGCGGCGGATCTGTGTTTACCGCTACGGCGCCTCCTGGGGCATGTTCCGCCATCCGTACCGCCCTTCGCCGGAACTCCTCGCCCGCCTCACCCCCGAGCGCCGCGCGATCGTCTGGCCCCACGAACACCGCCTCTTCCCGCCAGACTCAAAGGCGCAAGCCTGACTTACTTTGTGCCCTGCCGTTGAAAGGTCCCCAGCCCTTCCTTATTGAGAAAATTCAACGTCACCATATTGGCCTTCCCTTTGACGAAATCATTAAAATCCACCCCGCTGCGCCCGCTCATCATTTCGCCCGTCGTCTCGCAATAAAACAGGTCGCCGGAGTAATGCTTGAGCGGGATCTTTTCGCCACTAGGCCCGAGCGTCGCGACCAGATCCCCGCTGCGAATCTCGATCTTCAACGGCCCATAAAGGTCATTCTGATAGATCCCCTCATACGCCGCCACGGATCGCGACGGCTTCGCATCGGCCGGTGGCTTTTCATACTCCACGCCATCGCCCATCAGACTCTCGTTCGTCATTTCCTGGAACTTTCCATTGGCAAAGGTCACCCAATCCCGGGAGAGCTTTTTGCGGAAAAGCAGATCGTAAAAACTCAGCTCGATCCCCTCGGGCAGGCCGCTCGGCGCCGCATTCGCCAGCACCACAATGCCAAGCCCCTCGGCGGGACAAAGCGACACCACGCTCCGTGCGCCAAGCTGGAACTCCCCGGAATGCTTCCAGAAAACCCGGCCGCCATCATCCGTGGAGGCAATCCAGCATAGCCCGTAAAATCCCGCCTTGCCCGTCGCATCATCGTAACTCATCAGCATCTGCGGCTTGTGCGTCTCGGCCAGCGCCTCGGGCTTGATCAGTTCCTCGCCTTCAAATCGCCCCTGGCCCAATTGCAGCCGCATCCATTGCGCCACGTCACGCGCCGAGGAGGAGACACCGCCCGCCGGGCTCTGCGCATCGGGATCACGCACATACCTGGGCACCCATTTCCCATCGGCGATCAGCTTCTCGTTGTCCGGCACGTGGCCAGACACTCGGTTTTTCGCGTTCCGAAAATCCTCGAATCTCGCGCTCGTCCGGCTCATCCCGAGCGGCTTGAAAAGTTGCTCCGCGATGAGGTCCTCCCACTTCTTCCCCATCGTCGCAGCCGCCGCCACTGCGGCCTCCGTGACCCCAAAATTCGTATAGGCATACGCCGCCCGGAAGCGATTCCCCAATTCATAACTGCGCAACCTCGCCAGCACCGCTTCCCGGCTGTACCCGAGATCTTCCAGCAAATCCCCCGCGTGATCCGGCAACCCGCTGCGGTGCGAGAGCAGATCCCGAAAGGTCACGTGCGTGGTCACATAGGCATCCCTGAGCTGAAAGCCGGGATCATACTTCACCACCGGATCGTCCCAGCTCAGCTTTCCCTCGCTCACCAGGCGGGCAATCAAAGTGCTCGTCATCGGCTTCGACACCGAGGCGAGTTGAAAGATGGTGTCCCCGTCCACCTTCTCGGGAGCACCCACTTTGCATATGCCGAAGCCCTCCACCATTACCACCCGGTCGTGATGCACCACCGCCAGGGACACCCCCGGCACCCCGCTGTCCTTCATGCTCGCTTCCACCAAGGCCCTGATCTTCGGCAGCACGGCCTCCACCTCCTCATCCGAAATGGTATCGCTCCAGGCTGGCTGCCAACCCACTACCATCCAGGCCAAAGCGGCCCATCTTGCCATCGGGAAAATAAACGAACGTCTTTTCATAGGGAGCCTCCTTTCGTTCTACCAGAGCTCCACCCCGAAAGCCATCGGCTATCCAGCTCCCCGGCCAGTCGGGCAATATTCCTTAAATGAGTGCTTTCCGACGTCCCCCGAGTTCCCTAGCCTCCGCGCGCCATGAGCAGCCTCTTTCACGAAACCCTCGCCCGGACCATCGTCTGGAGCGGTTTCGCCTGCCTGCCCATCGGCGTGGGACTGTTTGCCTATGGCTTTTTGGTCAAAACCTCCGGCAAGGCCATCCTGGCTTTCGCCCTTGGCGGGCTCTTCCTCACCCACTTTAGCTGGCTCTTCCGGCATTTTGATGCCAACTCGGGCCAAATGATCGCCGATACCGCCCTCTGGTCATCCTGCCTTCCCGTTGGCTTCGGCATCGCCCTCGGCCTCGGCTTCATTTCCAGCCTCTTCCGCAAGGAATACACCGGCGGAATTTTTTAAAACCTAGGCTGTCTTGCTTCTCCGGCTGCGGAGCAGGAAAACTCCCGCCCACGCCGCGCCCAATCCCAGCAACCCCCAGCTTCCTGGCTCCGGCACCACCGCCGTGTAGGTTGCGATCCCCGTCGGATCGGTCGTGTCGTAAACTCCGATGCCGATATTATCAATCACCGTATTCCCCGTGGTGAGGCTGGAGCCCGGCACGAGTAAATTCGTCCACACGGCATCGCTAAAGCTTCCGTCTTCATTCCGCTCCACTGAGACAAAAGCCGCCCCCGAATCAGTCGTCGCAATCAAATTGTATCCGCCGTCTACTCCCGTGACTCCCTCAAAGTGCGTCACCCCGGGAGGCCCGTCGCTAAAATAGGTCAGGTGCGTAAAGTCGCCGGTGCTGATGTCATAGTCCACCATGTAGGCCCGGTTCACTCCCGTCTGCTCTGACCCGCCCACAATAGTGTAGGAGGTCGCGTCGTTCTGCCACACTCCATAGGCGCTGGTGATGTTGTCCGTGCTGCCACCAATGGTCATCGCGGTAAACGTGCCGGTGGTGATGTTATAAATGAAGGAGTTCGACGTGAGGCCGGTGTTAATGTCGTAATTTCCCACCACCACATTCCCCATCGTGCTATGGGGAATCGTATTGGACACCGTCCCTCCCGCCGCGCTATTCGACATGTCGATTTGCGTCCACGTTCCGCCCGTACCGCTCACCGATCCCACATACATCAACCCGTGATTGCTCGTGCCGCTCGAGTTAATATAGCTGCCCACCACCCGAATGTTGGAGCCCAGCGAGGGATCGAATTTTGCCGTGTTCGGTCCATAGTACAGTGACGAAGTCACCGTCTGCCCAGCGAAGACCGGCAGGACCTGGTAGGTCGTTCCTACCCCCGTGGAGAGAGACCCCAGCCACCACAACCCAAAGGTCCCCGCATCCTGATAGCTCCCGGTCAGCAAAACATTGCTATCATCATAGCTACGCACCCCCGTGGCCGACTGGTTCGGCGCAAGAATCGTGCCATAGGTAATGTCCGCTCGGGCACTGGACAACCCCAACATCGTGAGGCTCACCATGGAAAGAAAGACCGGGGAAAACTTCATGAACTTCATGGAAAGGCATGATGCCCAGAACACTACTACATGTCACCAACATTCCTCCCCTCCGCTCAGTTCCCGTAGTCGCCTCCACCCAACCCTAAATCATCTATCCCGCACCAGCGCCGCTACCTGATAAATAATTCCGGCTACAATCGCGATCACCCCTCCCAAATACGACGCATTGTGCATATATCCCACACAGAGATAGCTCCGCAGATCCACTATATCCGGCGGCACGACCCATCCTAAGTACGCGCCCCGATCAATCGCCGCCGTCTGGTAATATCCATAAGCCAGCCCCAGCAACCCCACCGCCGCCGTCACCACCACGACCACCCCATAGGCCTGCAGCGTCACCACCAGCATCCGCCGCCAATCCCTTTGCATGAATCCAGCAAGCCCCACCGTCAGCCCAATCAATATCCCCATCCACCAGGTCGCCAGAAAACCCACCATCCCCGCCCGCACCCGCTCCGGCCAAGGCGAATCCACTAGCCGAAACTGCAAAAACTTAAACTTCGTATAATATTCCGGCGCGATCGTGTAAGTGAGCTGGTCGTGGACGATCCCATAGAGTCCCGAAAGGACGATCGCGACTAATAGAAGGAGCAGAAAAGCCAGTGTCTTTCTCATCGAGCTTCTTTCCCTATCATATGGTTATTCAAGAACGCGATCAGCGACGTAGAACTGACGGCAGTTTGAATCGGCAACGAACTGCTTCATCTCCCTCACTGATCCGCCGTAAACAAAACATACCGCCCGGCCTTCGCCGCCTTCCCGTACAATTTCCGCACCGCCTGAAACCACTCCCAGGTCGATTGGAAATCCTCCTCCGAAAGGGGAAAGCCATAGCTCTTCGTCTCGATCCGCAGATAGCGCTCGTGAAACTCTTCCTCGGTCATCCGCAACAGCGCCTCGGCGATATCCTTCACCTGCCGCGGCGTCTTCAGGCTCATAATGTAATCCGTCCCCGTATACAGCGACTCCCCCGCCAGCACGGCATGGCTCTCGGGATAATCTCCGCTCGCCCGGTTCAGCCGCCCATCGGCCAGCGTCCGATGAATCGGATCCCACCACCGATCCGTCTCAGCCATAAATCCGGAACTCTGCGCAAAATAGGCCGGCTCGATCGCCTCCTGCAAATGCTCAAGCTGCTCCCGCTCATCACTGAGCGAACGCAGGTCTTCAACTTCGTCTTCCGTCAACGCAAAATGGACTCCCAGGCCGCTCATGGGCCAACCCTCAATTTGCTGAATGAATTCATATCTCCAGTATGTTGGTGATCTCGAGAAGATACCATCACCAAACCTGCAGCGGCGCGTCTCGGAAAAGTGTTTTCCTGAACGTATTCACGGAGTCTTCTTCGACGACTCTCTCGAGTATTTTAATCTTTCCGATGCTTTTTCCCTTACGATTTTCGAGGGAGAGTCACATTTAGTGATCAAAACATTCGAATTTTCAACAAAGGCCGGCTCCTTCTCAAATCCTCGCAAGGCAGACAAATAAATCT
>FTBG01000651.1_pt1 | contig 35558 bp, 22 predicted proteins | sample 1639311 | NCBI WGS metagenome assembly FTBG01 (sample SAMEA3914864, study PRJEB12502) | metagenome | biome: forest; material: soil | place: USA | collected 2012-03-12 | depth 0.3 m | reverse complement strand
CTTTTTTGTCTATTAACAACATAAAAGCGCGCTCGCAGAAAACAACTCTACGCCGCTTAAGATTCGCTCTCCAGCGCGAGAAGCCTCCGTTTGGTTTCCACTCCAAAGGCAAATCCGGTCAGCGAGCCATCCATGCCGATCACACGATGGCAAGGTACCGTGACACAAATCGGATTCGTCGCATTTGCACGCCCCACCGCCCGGGCGGAACTCCGCAATTTCTTCGCCAGCGCACCATAGCTGCGCGTCTCACCCCGGGGGATTTCTCGCAATGCCTCCCAGACCCGCTGTTGAAAAGCCGTGCCGCTCGGCGCCAGGGGAATATCGAAATCCGCCCGTTTGCCAGCCAGATAGTCGACCATTTGCGCTCTCGCTCGCGCGGTACGCTGTTCATCAGGAATAAATTTTTCAATGCCTGCGCGTCGAGGTTTCAGCTCTTTCAGCCCGCCGAAGGCCGAGGCCATCACCGCGCCGGTTTCATCAACCGCAAGGGAGAATTTGCCGAATTTCGTTTCAAAAGTGGAGTAGTACGCATTCATGTCAGTTACCGGTTGATTTGCCAAAGATGAGCCGTGGCCAGGCTGCGATGAGGCGAGAAGATCGCCATGAGCCGCCGCGTCGCATCGACATCGGGGCGGACCTCCAGGTGCATGAGCTTTTGCAATCCACTCGTCACCCCGGTGTCGCCTAACGGCACGCAATCCGCAAAGCCCAGCGCGCGCATCATCAAATAGTTTACCGACCACGGCCCCAAGCCACGCACCGCCAGCAATGTCCGCTCCGCGCGGGTCGCCGAAAGCGATGGCAACTCATCCAGATTGAGTTTCCCCTCAACCACCAGACGCGCAATCGCGATCACATAGTCGGCCTTCTGCCGCGAGAATTGCACGGCCAGCAACTGCTCGGGTTTGAGCTTCGCCACCACTGCGGGCGAAGGCGCGGCGATCAAGCCTTCCCCGGCGGGTCTTCCGCAAAGCTCAAAGAGCCTTCGTTTGAGCCGCCCCGCGAAGGAGAAATTAATCTGCTGTCCGATGACGACCCAAAGCAGCCCGTCGAAAATCGATGGCGTCTGGCTGATTCTCAACCCGGTCCGTCCTGCCACCAACCGCGCAAAACCCAATCTCTTCACCAGCCTCGCAAAACCCGCTGCCTCGGCCTCGAGGCCGAGAATTCTTACCGCAATCCGATGCCCCTCCACCGCCATACCGGCTGGACACCTCACCCGAATCTCCCTCTCGCCCAAGCCGAGCCTGAGCAGCACGGCTTTGCCATCGATCGTCACCGCCAGGGTGTAGTCGTCCCCCTCCAGCCGCTCACTCACGCTCTCCGTGTCCCGCGACAACGCATGCCGGAGATGCGGCAACGAATAATCCGAAGGCAGAGCCAACTCGAATTCCGTCTGCGCCGGAAGTTCCCGATAGCACGCCGGAGTCAGTCCGGTGTGAGCGCGAAAGTTCTCGTGAAAAGCCGAGAGTGAATCGAAGCCCGCCGCGAAGGCAGTGTCGCTCACGCTATCCTTTCCTTTCAGCAAAAGTTCCTTCGCCCTGGCTACTCTCGCTCTCACCAATAGATCCGCCGGAGTGGTCTGGTAGTGCCGCCGGAAAAGCTCAAACGCCCGCGTCGTGCCGTAACCCGAACGCCGCACGATCGCTCGCGCGTCAGCAAATTTCGCCGGCTGCTCCCGCACCTCATTTACCAGTGCCTCGATCGACTCCAACACCGGATCGGCCCCACGCTCGAAATCATCCGGATGGCACTTTCGGCACGGCCTCAACCCCGCCGCACGCGCGGCTTCGCAGGTGGGAAAAAATTTCACATTCTCCCGCTTCGGCTTCCGCGCCCGGCACGAAGGCAGACAGTATATTCCCGTCGTCAGCACCCCGGTAAAAAACCGCCCGTCGTAGTCTGCGTCGCTCTCCAGCAACCGCGCATACATTTGGGCATCGCTCATCTTCATGGGCGCACCCTAGCCCAATTTCCGCTGCCTGTCGTCCGCCCGATTTCGGTGCAATCTCGGTACGCCTAGGAATGCGCAAAGAGCACTTTCTGCCCCGCCTTCAGAGGCAGCGAGACCTTCCCGCCGCTCACGGTAGCAGGCACCGCCGCTCCGCGCTTTCCATCACTGGCAAGTTCATAAGCCGACAACCCACCGAGCGCCGGCAGTGTCACGTTCACCGTCGCATCGGTCGGCGACGGATTCCCGATCACGTAGTTTCCCTCCATGTCCTTCTCCACGTAGGCCAGGCCGGGTTCCGAGCGCTGGATCACAGCATCACCCGCCTTCAAGCTTTTGCCTCCGGCGAGGTAGAGCGCGCACACAGCAGACCCTTCCTTGCGCGCAAAGGCCTGCACCGCGTCGGTCTCGATCTCCGCCACCTTATAATTTCCGGGCCGATATGAAACGAAGCACACATCACTCCCCGCCGCCGTCTGCACCTTCAGCGCTCCATACCCGGCATCGACTCCGCCCTCCTGCGCCACGCCTTTGACCGAGCTGTCGCCGGTGCCCGAGAAATCGATCGCATTGGCAAAGAGCGCACTCTTCTGGCCCACGCGCCGCTCGATCATGGCCGGGGGAAATTCGTCCTGCTTATTCACGCGGTAATGCCCCTCTCCGACAAAGACCTCCGTCGGCGCGCTGGCCGCGCAAAAGAGCTTCGCCACTTTCTTGCCCGGCGAGGTGATGATGGCTTCCCAAGCTTTGTCCGTGGCCTCGGTCTTTTGCACATTGCCCAGCGCGTTATATCCATCAGCTACCGGCTCCGGAAAGGTGAAGGCGCTGAGCTTGAGATCGACCTCCAGCGTTCCGCGAAAGTGCCACGCAAGGTCGTACTTGTGCTCCTTGTCACTGGTGACCGCATAGAGGTCCGCCATGTAGTGCGGGGTGAGAAACACCGCGCGATCCTGCGGGATCTTATCCGCATACAGCGTGTCCGACCAAGCCCGCTGCATGCCCATGGTGCCTGCCGGGGCAAAGACCATCTGCTTGCCCTCCGGCGTTGGCATGCCCCTGCCGTATTTGTAGAGGGTGGCCATGTAGATCTGCGACTTTTCATCCACGGTGAGTGCGCAATTTCCCAACGTCGTCCAGTACCACTTGGGATCCATCGGATCATTGTAAGGAAAGATCACGCCCGGGAAGGGCGAGAGCACATCGCTCATCGCAAAGATATCCAGCGCCAGCTTGGAGGGATGCCCATGGCTGCCGCTCTCGCCATATTCCATCAGCACCTGGTTCCAATTCTCAGGTGTCGGAATCCGCAGTACGCCATAGCCGACCGAAAAGTAATTCGCGCTATCGGCCGTCCGCTTGGGCGCCTCGCCTTTTTCCGGGATGGAGAGAAAGAGCGACGGCGGCCCGGCGTGGATGGTCATCGAGAGTTGGTTGTGAGCATTCTTGATGATCGGCAGATAGGCGGGGTCCTGGTATCTTCGGTACCCGCACATGTAAGGCAGGCCGGTTTCATTACTCGCCCAATCCGCATCGGTCAGCACCTCAAACCCCGCCTGCGAATCGTGCAGTGCCGGGATCATTAGCTTCTCCGTCGGATAAGCGAGCGCGATGGCCGAGTCCAACAGCCGCTTCAGGATTCCATTATCCAGGCGATAGAGGTCGATGCCATGATGCCATAGCGTCTCCGCATCATTGAAGAGCCCGCAGGAGGCGATACCCATTTGATAGGCCGGCGAGCCCTCGATCCAGAGCCCATCCGGCTTCAGACACTGCGAGGTGAAGTGGGTGCCGAGCACACCGCCGACGGGATGCTCTTTCGTGCCGTTCACGCCATAGAGCGCAATATTAACCAGCTTCTCGTTGTCAGTCGCATAGCCTGCCATCAGCGTGGCCGAGGTGCAGATCGCCGAGCGATTATGCGTGCTGTTGATGTAATTGGCGTCGCCCATCACCGGATGGTAAAACTCGGAAGCTACCTCCTCGAAGAAGTCCTTCACCTGCGTGCGTTCGTCCGGCGTCCACGACTTCAGGTTGTAAATGAGGTCCGCTCCAAACGCAGCGCGGGCCAGCCAGAAGCCATCCTCCAGGAACTGCCCGGTCAGGCGGCCGTCCTGCGCACTGCGGTATTTCTTTTCCGTCCAACCTTCGGCATGCGGCATGTTCTTGTAGGCCTTCGCATACTCCAGCAGCAGCTTTTTGGCGTACTCGGCGTATTCCTCCTTGCCGGTCATCACATAGGCAATGCCGAGGTCGGCCATCGCGGAGGAATTGGCCGCGTGCATGCGATGCACCTCCTTGGTCGAGGCCGAACCGCCCTGCGCGAAGGGCGTGATGTCTTCGCGGATCTTCTTGTCGAGATCCGCCGTGAGCTTGTCCAGATTGTCCTTCAGCGCGGAATTCGTCGCGATCTGCCCCTTGAGCACGTCGATATCCTCCTGATCCCACAGCGTACAGGGATGCCCCTTCGTCATGCGGGGCTGCCCGACCACTTCCACCACCCCTCCTCCACTCGTGGCCGGGGTTGGGGCGATATTGGCGGGAAGCATTTGCGGTTCATAACCGTTCACGCCCGCTTGCCCCATGGCCCATGGAAGAGTGGTTATGGTTCCGAAAGCTAGGGCGAGGGTCAGCTTTGTCTTCATGGGGCGGAGAGGGAGAATTCTAGGTCGGGCGGGTGATGCAACAAAACACATACAAAATCTGTTTCGACAACGTCATTTAGGGGTACTTTATAACCGATAAATCAATCGTGTGATAGGTCAACCGAATTCTGTTGCATGGAAGAAAGTTGACAACAAAAGCTATTTAATCAAACGTATGATAACCCCTTCAACTCTCCCCCGAGCATCCTCCCCGTTATGAAGCTCCCTTTCCCCCTTCTTCTTTGTGCCCTACCCCTCGTTTCAGTCTATAGCCAGGACGACGCTGGTGCCGCCTCGGGCAAGACCCCACGCACCGGCTACATGGCCCTCAAACCCCAGGATCTCCCGCGCGACGACAAGGGCTTCCTCAGGCCCGAGGTCTGGGACCTTGTCGCCCAGCAGGCCAAGGAAGTGCCAACTGGCAACGAAGCCCGCGTGCTGGAGGAGCGAGACGTCTACAAGACCTACTACGCCACCTTCGCCAATTGGACCCCGCCGCCTCCTCTCCCCGCTTCCGAGGGCCGCCTGCGCAATCTGGCCGATGCGCCAAAGGAGCCTCGCTTTCCCATCACCGACAAGGTGTGGCCCACGAAGCCGGGCGATGCGTCCGTCTGCCTGTGGGCGGACGACAAGCTCGCCGCCTTCAGCCTCGGCGTGGATGACAACAACGCGATGGACATCCCCTATTGGCTGGAGCTTTCCAAGAAATACCACGGCCTCCCCATCACCTGGAACATCATCACCTCCAACATCGATGGGACCATCAGCAAGGGCCGCATGGCGCAGGCGGGCAAATGGGAGACCTGGCAACAACTCCTCGACCAAGGCTACCACATCGCCTCGCACAGCGTGACCCACAACCATGGCCCGGTCCCGGCCGACGGCTGGCCCGGCCCCGATTGGGAAGCCGCCGCCTCGCGTGACGCCATCGACTCTCACCTCCCCGGCCACAAGACCCGCGCCTTTGCTTATCCCGGCTCCGGCGTGCATGTTTTCAGCATTCTCGGCGGCTACACCCCCGCCAGTACCTGGCGTCCCGCCCTCACCAAATACTACGTCACCGCGCGCGGCGGGGGTGGCGAAGCGCTCAATCAGGCCAATCAAATCGACTACTTCAACGTTCACTCCACCACTGGCGGAGTCCCTTTTGTCCTCGACGACAAGGACCCCCGCTACGCCGCGCAGAATCTGAACAACCTGTTCAACGCCGACCCGAAGAATCCCTATTACAAATACTACCGAGGCTGGGGCAACGTCTTCATCCACTTCATCAACAACGGCAAGGACTGGGACAAAAATCCCTTCAACGTCGCCTATGAAAAGATCCTCCAATTCTGCGACCAGCACCGCGACGAACTCTGGCTCGGCTACTTCGACGATGTCGCCCTCTACGGCCAGGAGCGCGATACGGCCACTCTCACCACCAATGAAGTGAAGCCCGACAAGATCTCCTTCACTTTGGTCTCCAAAATGGAACCTGCCACCTTCGACTATCCCCTCACCGTCAAGGTCCGCCTGCAGGACAATTGGAAAGGCGTCGCCGCGAAACAAAATAACGCCGACATCCCCGCCACCTTCCTCGTCCACGAGGGCGCTCCGTACGCGCTCGTCAAGGCCGTGCCCGATCGCGGCCTCGTCACCCTTACCCCCTCTACCGCCAAGTAATCATGCGCCTCTCCCGCCTCCTGCTTCCACTGCTGCTCGCCGCGGCTCTTCCCGTCCACGCCCAGGTCGAGGGCCAGGAAACCAAGGAAATCGGCAAGCCCAAGAACCCCAATGAGGTTCTCACCGCGATGTTCCCGCCTGGCAGCACGCATGAGTTTGTCATGATCCCCATGCGCGACGGAGTAAAGCTGGCCACCGACATCTTCGTCCCGCCCGGCGACGGTAAATACCCGACTATTTTCGCGCGCGGCTTCTATGGGCGCTTCGGCACCACGGGCTATGCCAAGGGTGCCAAAGAAGGCGGCCTTGCTTTCATCTGCCAGGACTCCCGTGGTTGCTACGACTCCGAGGGCAAAGGCACCGCGAAAATCACCGCTCCCGACTACGAGATGAACGACGTCGAGGACACCCTCAAATGGATCGCCTCGCAAAAATGGTCCAATGGCAAAATCGGTATGATGGGCGCCAGCGGCAACGGTGTCGGCCCCAGCGCCGGCTACATGCTGAAATCCCCCCTTCTGGTCGCTTCCATGCCCAGCATCTCCGCAGCCAATCCCTATTATTACTTTGGCTTCCAAAATCACGTCCGGCGCGGCCTCTACGCCTGGCTGAGCCACACCGGCCTCAATACCGACGCCTGGCCCAAGCCCTCTATCTCCACCGCCGACGTTCCGCGCTGGCAGGAGATCCTAAAGAACGCCGGTCAAAATAACTCCGCCCAGGTCGTCCTCTCCACCGGCTGGTACGACATAGCCAGCGAAGCCACCCTCGACGCCTTCGCCGCGCTCGCGCCCACCAGCCATATTTACGCCAGCATCAGCCCGAATGCTCACTCGGGCAATCCGCAGTTTCCCTGGCCCCGCGCTGCCGCGCCCGCGGGCGCAGCCCGTCCGGCTTTGCTAGCCGACTTCCTCAAGGCCGCCACCCCGCCCGTGCAAAAATCCCAGCTCGTCTACTACCTTCTCGGTAATTTCCGCGACCCCTCCACCGGCGGCAACATTCAGAAGATCACCGACGTCTGGCCCGTCCCGAATACTTCCACCTCCTGGTACCTCCAGCCCGATGGCACGCTCTCCGAAACCAAACCCACGGCGAAGGATGGCTCTGTGAGCTTCGACTACGATCCCAAGGATCCCGCCCCCACGCTGGGAGGCAATCCCTGGTACGACGCCAAAGCCGGGCCATACGATCAACGTCCCCTCGCCTCGCGCAAGGACGTCGTCCGCTTCATCAGCGCTCCGCTCGAGGCACCCCTGGAGATCACCGGCAAGATCCTCGCCGATCTCTATATCTCCACCGACGTGCCGGATACGCTCTTCGTGGTAAAGTTCATCGACATCCATCCCGATGGCTACGAGATGATCATCCGCGAAGGTCCCGCCATGGGCCGCTACGCCGAGGAACTTCAGGGCAAGCCGGCTCCGCTCGTGAAAGACAAAGTCTATCAGCTCAAGTTCGACCTCTGGAGCACGGCCATCCTTCTCGCCAAGGGGCACCGCCTCGGCGTGCTCATCACCAGCAGCAGCAAGGACGCCTTTGAAGTCCACCCCAATTCCTTCGAGCCCGTGACCAGCTACGACAAGTCGCCCATCGCCCATCAGAAAATCTACGCCAGCGCCGACCATCCTTCGCGCCTCATCCTTCCGGTCGTCACTTCGTCCAAATAACCCTCTCGCATGAAACCCACCCTCCTTCTCCTCACCAGCCTCCTCGCCCTCACCAGCGCTTACTCCGCGGGGCCAGTTGCTCCGTCCAAGGTCTCCGAGATCAGTCAATACGGCATCACCTGGACCTTCGACAAACCCGCCCTCGCCGGCCAATATATCTCGGGCGATTGGTGGGTCGTCGGTCCGGTCACCGTGCAAAAATATGCGCCCGAATCCACCGAGGAACTCAACGGCTCCGTCATCAATCCGCCCGCCGGAGTCAAGCAGGGCTACGACAAGCGGCTGCCCGATTTCGAGCCCAGCCTCCGCGTCGCCTTCCCGGTCACGCTCAAGCCCAATGAATCCCTGGTCAGCACGATCAGCCTGGAAAAGACCGGCGACGTTCCACCCGATTCCATCTCCAAGGCCGCCCACAAGGAAACCGCTCTCCACACCGCCGCCGTCCTCACCTGCGTGAAGGAAGCTCCGCCCGCCGATGCCTTCCGCCCTGCCTATGTTGGCACCTGGAAGGAGAACTTCCGCGCGTCGCAAATCCATCGCGAATTTCTCCCCGCCCTCAATCCCGTCGCCACCGGGCCCGATCTTCCGCGCCTTCAGCGCACCTTTGAGCGCATCTGGCTGGACCACAAACGCGACTTCTCCAGCAACTACATGCACCCCATGGCCAACATGCCCGAGTACGGACGCGACATGACCTCCGCCATCTCTTCCGCCGGCCTCGCGCTGCTCCTAAAGAATCCCGACGAAACCCTTCTCTACGACTACATCCAGAAGGGCATCGACTACTACGGCGTGACCCAATCCGACAACAAGATCTGGATCGCCAACGGCGGCCACGACTCCGGCCGCAAATGGCCCATCCTCTTCGCCGGCATCCTCCTCGACCACCAAGGCATGCGCCATGTCGATGCCGCCTTCCAGGAAGATGAGCAAACCTACTACGGTAAAGGGTTCAAGGGCCAAACCGTTCTCTGGAGCATTCGCCCCGGCACCCCAAATGGGAACCATGAGGAAACCGATCCCGCCACCTGGGACACCTCCGGCAAGGGCATCAACAACGGCACCCGCGCCGAAAATTACCGCAAGCTCAACGGCCCCACCTGGATCGGCCAGGCTCTCGCCGCCCGCCTCATGGGCGCAACGGGCTTCTGGAACCACCCCGCCTTCTTCGACTACGTCGACCGCTGGGTGAAGGACGAAGGCGACGCAGGTTTCTACAAGCAAGCCTTCATCCAGCAAATGTGGGAGGAATACCGCCCTCAATCCGACACCATCGGCGCGGCGGAGGTCAAGAAGTGGGACGCTAAGAAATAGCGCGCGTCAAACCCCACGCGCCGCAGGCGCGCACTTGTCGGGAGGGTTGACCGCCGTGTCGACCGATCGTGCCAGAAGAGGTCGGAACGACCTCTCAAATTCCGCCTCGAAAAAAATCCTCTGTACATATCCAAGTGTCACATGCTACATGTTACACTTAGATGAAACGGAACGACGCCTTCCTCCCCTTCCGGATCGATCTGAAACCGGGCAAGCCGATTTCGGATCAGCTCGTCTATGCCGTCGAGAAGGCCATCCTCTCTGGCCTCCTCCGGCCCGGCGCCAAGTTTCCCTCCATCCGCGCCATCAGCCAGGATCTCCGGATCCATCCCAACACCACCCAGAAGGCCATCACCGTCCTGGTCGACGAAGGCTTTCTCCAGGTCCTGCCCGGCATTGGCACCATCGTCTCCGAGACTCTGCCCGCCGCCTCGCGGAGCACTGAGGCCATCAAGAGCGAAGCCGAGAGCCTCGTCCTCCAGGCCAAGCGCATGCGCCTCGATCTCGCCGATCTCCAGCACATCCTGGAAACCCAGTGGAACAAACTAACCAACGACTAATGCCATGGAGCCCATCATCGACCTCAAGGAACTAAGCTGCCGCTACGGCGCGACCGAAGCCGTCTCCCACCTCACCCTGCAAGTCCCTGCCGGTAGCGTCTACGCCTTTCTCGGCACGAACGGCGCCGGCAAGACCACCACCATCAAGACCCTCCTCAATCTTCTAAAGCCCAGCCACGGCACGGCCTCCGTCCTTGGCGTTCCCACCACCAGCCTTGGCCCCGCCCAGCTCGCCCAGATCGGCTACCTCTCGCAGGATCAAAAGCTCCCGCTCGACCTCTCCCTCCAAACCCTCATCAACTACTCCCGCGCCATCTATCCCACCTGGGACGATGCCCTCTGCACCCGCCTGCGCGAGATCCTCGCCCTCCCGCTCAATCGCAAGCTCGGCCAGCTCTCTCACGGCATGAAGACCAAGGCCGCGCTCCTCATCTCCCTCGCCTACCGGCCCCGCCTCCTCGTCCTCGACGAACCCTTCAGCGGTCTCGACCAACTCGTCCGCGACGAGCTCATCCAAAGCCTTATCGAACTCTTCGAGCAGCGCGAGTGGACCATGTTCATCTCCTCGCACGATATTAGTGAAGTGGAGCGCCTCGCCGATTGGGTCGGCATTATTGATAGCGGCAAACTCTGTCTCTCTGAACCCCTCGATACCCTCCTCAACCGCTTCCGCCGCGTCGACGTCATGCTCGAAGAAGGCGTCATCACGCCAAATCAGCTACCCGATCACATTCTTCTCCCCGAGATCTCCGGACCCACCGCGCGCTGGACCGATCCCCGCTTTATCGACGAAGACACCACGCGCGAACGAATCAGCAGCCTCTTTCCCCGCAACACCCGCTTCGCCTTCAGCCCCCTTTCCCTTCGCGATATCTTCGTCGCGGTCACCCGCAGCCTCCGCCTCAATCCACCAGCCGCCCTATGAAAACCATCCTCGCTCACTGGAAAAAAGATCTCATCTCCTCACGCGGCATGCTCATCGGCTGGGCGGTCTGCGTCGCTCTGGTCCTCATCTTTTTCATCCTCCGCACCGCCTTTCCTCATCCCTCCTGGCTCTCCCCCCACTCCGGATCCGACGACATGCTTAGGATCATGGCCACGGTCTTCGCGCTCGTCACCAGCATCATCGGCCTTATGGGCATCCAGCTTGTGCTTCTTGTCCTGCTCGTCATCCAGGTCATTCACCTCGATCCCCTTACCAACCCCGACGCCTTCTGGCGCACGCGGCCCATTTCCGGTGGAGCCCTGCTCGCCGCGAAATCCCTCTTCGTCGCTCTGCTCCTTCTCGGCGCCAGTCTCTCCATAGCCGCCATCGACGCCTATTCTTCAGCCAAGATCCCCGCCTTCCTTGCAGGGATCGTCTTCGTCACCGGCCTCGCCGCTTTCGCCGCCATCACCACCAACGTCTCGCAAATGATCCTGCACTGGTTGGGCATCGTCATCCTCGCCGGCCTCACGGCTCATGCCCTCCTCGCCGCCTGGCAACTCTCCCTCGCATCCCTCCACGGCACTTCCTTCAATGTGAATTTCCATCAACACATTGGTACAATTTCCTCCACCGATCCGCTCTGGCTCGCCACCCTTTACCTCATCGGCTTCCTCTCTGCCATCCTCTGCCAATACCTCACCCTGCGCACGAACTACTCACGCGCCATCCTCTTTGCCACCTTCCTCCTCTCCTCTCTTCTGCAAAACGGCTCGTAGTTCGACCATGGCGATGGCGCAGGTAGGCCCTCTGCAAATCTTCGATGGTCGGGCTTCGCATCTACAACATTCACGCCAAACCCAAGTCCACCTGAAAAATCGGCTCGACACCTGCCCCCTCTCGCCAAGCGCTTTCCTCCTGTCCTACCCGAAAAGTTTGTCGAATTCGTTATGGGACCCGATCCAAACCCAAACCACGATGTCTCCCCTGCGCTCGCCCACGGCACGATATTGCTGATTAATCCGGACCGACCAAACATCATCGTAACCGGCGAGTTTTTTGAAGCGAAGGGACGGATGCTCGGGCGTCGCGCTGAACAATCGATAGGCCCGTTGAGCCGCTTCCCGAATCTTGGGATCGAGTGCCTCGTATGCTCGCCAAAAACTCGGTCGAGTACGCGAAATCACAAACGCTGCGGGTCTAGCGGCTCATCCGCTTCCCGCGCGGACTCCTGAAGAAACGCATCGAGCCGGGGCCGCTTGCCTGGAACCGCCAAAAGTTCCTCCCATTGCTCGTCATCCTGCCGGGCCAGGAGAAACCGCGCAAAATCCACGACCTCTGCCCGCTTTTCAGCAGGAAGGGCTTCGCAAACCTGAATGATTTCCTCGGTAACACTGCTCACTCCTTTCCTGATAGCAGAAGTGAGAGTTTTCTCAAGACAAGAGCTTGCCGCCCCAAGTCGGCTCTCGTTACTTCCCGACCAGCGCCGGCCCCTTCTCCCCGCTCTTCCACCCCAGATCCACCTGCACCGCCTCAGTCTTCCCATCGGCCCATTTGATCTGGAGCGAGACTACCCCGTTCTCATCCTTCACGGATTCCACCGTCGGCACCTTCTCCTCCGTACCCACCGGCACGAGCAGATTGATAAACCTTACCTTGTTGGCGGGTGCGGGCGTGCTGAGCCCCAGCACGAAGCCGTGCTGAGTGAGAGCGCCCTTACCGGGGGCTTTGCCTGCCATCACCATGGTCGGCTCGGGCTTGGCATCCACCTTCTCCGGCGCCAGCGGCAGCACCGCGAGGCCCGCCTTGGCCTGACGCGCCACAAAGGCCGCTCCCTCGGGCTTGAACTCCGCATCGGAGTGGCAGAGCCAGGTCAACTTCCTCGGCTGCTCGGACTCCATGTCGTCCACCACCAGGAGGTAACGCTTCGTCATCAGTACGGCGCGGCTCAGCTTCACCGCCGCCTTGAGTTTATTTTTATAGACGGAACCAAAGTCGCCCTTGGCAAAGCCATACTCCGGGCTGAGGAATTGCGCCGTGATCTTCGCTCCATCGAGGTCCGCATAGGGAACGCCCCGCTCGTTCCAATAGGCTCCATCCTGTCCCTGTCCCTTGTCATCGATCAGCAGCGTATTGGAATCCTTCGTCCATTTCTCGGCCGTATAGCCGGTATCCACTGCGAGGTAGGCGCCCTTGGCGAACATCCAGAAGGTGCCGATGTCGGGATGAACATGGCCGGCATTCATCTTCCAATCCTTGAGCTGATCAACCTTGGCGAGCGCCTTGTGGCCGAGCGGCGGACCGCAGCGGAAGAGATAGCACGTCGCATCTGCATCCCACCCGGAGCGCCACGCCACCACATCGTGATCGGGGAAGTAGTGATACGGCAGTGCCTTGTCCAGATTGGCCGGCTCGACCTTTGGATTGAACCACAGGAAGGCCGCTGCGGGCAGGTCCAGATCCGGCTGCAGTTTGTAATATTTGTCGCCCACCGCACGCGTCTCCGGCGAGTTCGTCTCCGTCGCGATCTTCCACAGCATCGTGTAGTTGTTAAACTTCAGATCGATCCGCTTCCCGTCCGAGGAGAAACCACCGCAATCCCCCACGCAGAAAGCCCCCGGCGTGCCCGGCAGATTGAGGTGCAGGCCAAAGAGCCAGTTGTCGCGCATCAGCGGCAGGTTGAAGAGCTTCTCGCCCGTCGCTCGTGCCAGCAGCTCCGCGCCACGCACCTGCCAGTTCATCGCATAGGTCCAGTAACCGTAACCCTCGTAGTAATATCCATCCTCGCTCTGCACATAGCGGCTGCGCCGCAGCACCGCGTAGCTCCGGGTGAGCCAGTATTTGCTCTCCGGCACCTCGTCGAGCAAGGCCAGCGAGGCCGACATCAGCGCCACGCAGGGAATATAAGTGTGGTTCTGATCATAGTTGATCGGCTCCTTCGTGTCATTGGGATCGTGGTCGAGAAAGATCCATCGCGCGTGCTGGGCCAGGCTTTCGCGCACCAGCTTGCGGTCTTCCTCCGTCATCTCATCCTTCAAAATGTCGTACGCGATCGCGCAGTGGTACAGGTACCAGGAGGCCACCAGATCAAGATTCGGCCGGTACGCACTGCCCCACACGCTTTCCTTGCAATGCGCCACGAGCCAGCGAATCGCTCCATCGCGAATCTCCTTGTCGCCGGTCACAAACCAAGCGAGCGCACCGGACTCCACTTTCTCCACCCTGAAGTATTTCGCCCCGCTTCGGATCAGCTCCGGCGTCGGCACGCTGGCCGGATCTTTCAGCCCCTTTGCACTGGCCATCACCGCATCCCATAGGTCCGGTCGCTCCAGCGAACGCTTTACCAGATCCGCCTTGTCCCCTGCCGAGAACAGCAACCGGGGATGCTGCGAGGCATAGCCCTCGCTCAGCGGAATCTTCAGATTTTTCAAATCATCCATCAACGTCGCCCCTGGGGTAAACCCATCCATCTTTCCGATGATTGGCGGCTCGCTCGATTTCTCCGTGGCCTCTTCCGGCGCAGGCCCCTTCGGCTCCGGCAATGCGGGCGGCGTTGGCGTCGGCAACGCACCAGGCTTCACCGTCATCGGCGGCCCAAGTTCATAGGTAATGTCTCCCACCCAGATGGTCTGCGCGGTTTCGCCCGGCGTGGCATCGCCAAACAGCGCCAGCCCGTTGAAGCCCGCCACCTGCGAGGTGTTCCAGTCAAAATACTTTTGCGGCAGCGCCTTTCCATCGACCGACACTTTCAGCCCCGCGGCGGGATCGAATTCAAATTCCCATTTCTTCCAACCCGGCGTCCCGCGCGGCCCGACAAAGTGTACATTCTGCCACGACCCCTTGTCCTTTGGATCGGCATCCAGAAAAGCCTGCGAGCCCTCCAGCGCCAGGAAACGGGCATACATGATCGCGCCCACCGCGACTCGCCCGCTCACCTCCCCCGTGCCCCAGCGGGGCCCCAGCGACTTCTTCTTGTCCGGGCTGGCAATCTTCCCGTCGTCGTACATCAGAATGGTCACCTTGCCTGAGCCATCCGCCTCACGCAGTTTCAGCGAAGCCTTCGCTCCCGGCCCCACTTTGATCGAGGGCGCCCCGCTTGGTCCCGGCTTCGATGCATCCATTTCGACCGCACCTTCGATGGTCCAGTTTTTCAGGTCGGCAACCGTATCGGCCCGGGCGGCGGAGAAGGTAAAAACAAGGGCGGGCAGGAGGAAGAGATGTCTCATTTCAAGAGGGGTTTCGGGGAAGACTTTCGGTACGATGAACGACGTTTTGGCGGCAAACAACCGGGCAAAGCCTCATCACGATGAGCCGGAGCGCTCGGCCCGTCCACCCAACGCCCATCGATCAGCGTCAGTTTCGGATGCACCGGCAGGCCATATTCATTGCGGGCAATTTGTGAGGCCACCAGCTCCAGCGCGGTCGCCCCGATGATCTCGTTCTTCTCATCGACTCCCGCGTAATCTGCTCCTCGCGGCCGTACCAGGCAGGCCAGCGCCACCTCCTCGGGCACGCGCAATTTCAATTCCTCCAGCGTCTGCTTTGGCAGTCCGGTCAGGGTCACCAGCACATCCGGCCGATGCTCCCGCAGCCATCGTTTAAACGCGGGCTGCCCGCCATGTTCCAGATCTCCCGCGAAGTTTGGAATCCGCCGCACCGGCTCCAACCAGTGCTGCGCCTCGAGAAAACCCGTAAACCACTTCAGCCCTCTTTCCCCCGCCGAAGCTGCGCCCCCCATCAGCACTCCGATCCGCTGATATCCCAGCCGCGTCAACTCCGCAAAAGCCAGTTGCACATTTCGCGGATGATCGTTCGCCACCCGGTCAAATTGCTGCTCTCCCCGCCCATGCCCGATGCCCACGCACGCATAGCGCTCCCACCGCAGGCTCACCGGAATCGTCCCCCGGTATGGCGGAGCAAAGATGACACCCTGAATTCCCCTCGCCTCCAAAATCCGATCCAGGATTCCCGCGCTCATCCCGGGAGCTCCGAGAAAGAAACACTCTACCCGAAAGCCCAGGGCCGCCGCGCGCTCCGTTACCCCAGCGTGAAAAATCCGGTACGATTCCATGCGATGCCACTCCTCCTCCGAGCGCGTCTCCACCACCAGCGCGATCACCCCTTCCTCGCTCGGCTTCCTCCCCGCGCGGATATGCGCCATCAGCGAAGAAACATAAGCATTCGGCCGGTACCCCAGCCGCTCCGCCGTCTCCCGCACCCGGCGCTGCATGGCCGGCGAGATCGAATGATCCCCCCGCAACGCCAGCGAGATCGTCGCCTGATTCACTCCCAGCACTCGGGCTATGTCGCGTTGGTTGGGCATCCAGAGGGGAAACTCATCACGATGAACTAATAACTGCTTTCCGCCGGATATCAAACATTTGATTTTCTTCCTCGGACCATTCAAGCTCCTTGTTTCAAATCCAACCATGCCTCCCCTCCCCAAGTCCGCCCCCATCCTCGTCACCGGAGCCGGCGGCTTCCTCGGTCGGCATCTCGTCGATGTGCTGCGCCAGGAATTCTCCGTCACGGGCTTCGACGTGCAAAACCCGCAGAATGACCCGAACTTCATCGTCGGCTCCGTCACCGACACCGAGGCCATCAAAAAGGCCCTCACTGGCATGAGTTCCCTTGTCATCGGCCATATGGCGCCCCGCGCCCCCGGTATCTACGATAACCCCGAGATACCCTTCGACATCAACGTCAAAGCCACCGCTCACCTCATGGAGGCAGCCGTCGCCGCCGGGATCCGTCGCGTCGTCCTTATCTCCAGTGTCAGCGTCGTCGGCCGCGCCCACTCGGCTGGGGAGTTCCTCCAGCAGGCCCTCCCGCCTTCCCCCGACACAATCTACGCCCTCACCAAGAGCCTCCAGGAGCAGATCGTTCGCTACTACCATCAAAACAACGGGATCGAAGCCGCCCTGCTCCGCCCCGCCTACATCAGCCTCGGCGACACGCTGGAGGATAAATACGGCCGCCGGTTCCCTTCCGTGAATTGGCAATTCATCGACCCCCGCGACATCGGCGCCGCCACCCTCGCCTCTCTCAGGGTGGAAAATCTCACCTGCGAAGCCTTCCATCTCGTGGCCGGTCCTGGCGCGGAAGAACGCGCCGATATTGCCCACACCATGGAACGCCTTCACTGGCAACCCCGGTACCGTTTTTCCGAATTCCCACTAGACCCGCCGAGCTAGTTTTCTCACCCGATTTTTCCGGGGCAAAAGTCCAATTTGCCAAATAATCAATTGTTTGATATGGTTCATATCCAGATGTCCCTCGCCACCTCTTCAGAGTCCCCATCGGACTTCGCTCCCCGAACCGTCAGTGCCGTCCTCGCTGCGATGACCCGCGAGGAAAAAGCTTCGTTGCTTGCGGGGATTGACCACTGGCATTTCCATGGAGTGCCCCGTCTGAACATCCCCTCCATCCGCGTGACCGATTGCGGCCACGGCGTTACGCTTTGCGGCGACGAGTCCAGCCCGGCCACCTGTTTTCCCACCGGCATCGGCATGGCCGCCACCTGGAACGAAGACCTCCTCGAGCAGACCGGCCGCGTGCTCGGTCGCGAAACGCGCGCCCTCGGCTGCTCCATTCTCCTGGGTCCCAAGATCAATCTTCACCGCCATCCCCTGAACGGCCGCAGCTTCGAGACCTTCTCCGAAGATCCCTGGCTGGCCGGCCTGCTCGGCGCCGCGGTCATCCGCGGCATCCAGGCCGAGGGCGTCGGCGCCTGCGTGAAGGCCATGACGGCCAATAATCAGCAGCGCGACCAGGAGAAAGTCAGTTCCGAAGTCGACGAGCGCACCCTGCGTGAACTCTACCTCCGCGCCTTCGAGTTGGCCGTTCGCTTCGGCCAGCCCTGCTCAATCATGACGGCTTACAACCGCCTCAACGGCGTCTATTGCTCGGAGTCTCCCTGGATGATCCGGCAGGTCATCAAGGACGACTGGAAATTCCCGGGCTTCGTCCTCTCCGACTGGCGCGCCGTGCATCACCCCGAGGTCTACGGTTCCGGTCTCGATCTCGAAATGCCCGGCCCCGGCAAATTCTACAACCGCCAGGCCGTCCTGCACGCTCTCGACGAGGGCCTGCTCACCGAGGACGATCTCAACGACAAGGTGACCCGCATCCTCGGCACCCTGCTGAAATACGGCGCCGACGAGGCAGATGCGACCGGCGAGGGCCTTGATACGCCGGAGAACCGCCAGACCGCGCTGGAGGTCGCCGAGGAGAGCATCGTGCTCCTGAAGAACGATGACGCCTTCCTTCCTCTCAATCGCAAATCCATCCGGCGCATCCTCGTCACCGGCCCCAATGCCGCCGTGGCGCGTCTCGGCGGTGGCGGCAGTGCCTCGGTCACCCCGTTCTATTCCATCAGCCCGCTTGACGGCATCCGCGAACTCTGCGGCCCGGATGTGGAAGTCACCCATCTCGAAGGCTGCAGCCTCGTCGGCACGATGGAGACCATCACCGATCACTTTACCCACCAGGGAGAAAACGGTCAGGTCCAGCCGGGCCTCAAGGCCGAATTCTACAACCTGCCCGATGCCGAAGGCCCCCTCGCCGCCAGCTGGGCCGTGCCTCAGGTGGACTTCTCCTGGGGCTGGGCCTCTCCGGGTCCGGGCGTATTTCGCGGCGCATATGCCGTCTGCTTTAGCGGCTCGCTCACGCCACCCGTCTCCGGCCACTATCGCCTCGGAGTCTATGCCCAGGAAGGCTGCGTCAAGCTGGCCATCAATGGCGAGTCACTGATCGATGTCTGGGACGATGCGGGCAGCGGAAATTTCGAGGAAAAATATCAAACCCGCTACCTCACCATTGAGCGGGAGTTCCAGGCTGGCGTGCCGGTCGAGATTTGCCTCTGCTATGGAAAGCGAGCCGCCCGCGCCGGCGTGCGTCTCGAATGGGAAATGCCCGGCCAGACCGACTCCATTTCCCGCGCCGTGGAAGCCGCCCGCGAGGCCGACGTCGTCATCATCTGCGCCGGTCTTTCCAATCTCTTTGAAGGTGGCTCGGCCGATCGCGAGAGCATCGATATCCCCGCCGCGCAGCGCAAACTCATCGAGGCCATTTCCAGCGTCAATCCCCGCACCGTGGTCACCCTCTTCAGCGGAGGCGTTCTCGGTGTCCCCTGGGCCGACAGTGTCCCTGCAATTCTCCAGGCCTGGTACCCCGGGCAGGAAGGCGGTCGAGCCCTTGCGCGCATTCTCTTTGGCGAGATCAATCCCTCGGGCCGCCTGCCCGATACCATCCCGTACCAACTCACAGACCACGCCGCCATCGCCAGCTATCCGGGCGACGGGGTGAGGGTGCCATACGACGAAGGCCTCTTCATCGGCTATCGCCATTTTGATCAGGCGGGCATCGCTCCGCATTTCCCCTTTGGCTACGGCCTGAGCTACACCACTTTTGCAACCTCGCTTCCCTCTCCCGCCACGCAGACCATCTCCCAAAATGGCACCGCCAAAGTCAGCGTGCGCGTGAAGAACAGCGGCACCGTCGCCGGAAAGACCGTCGTGCAGCTCTACGTGCGCCCGATCGCTCCCCCAGTCGTGCGCCCCGAAAAAGAACTCCGCGCCTTCCGCAAGATCAGCCTCGCTCCCGGGGAGGAACGCGAAATCGCCTTCACTGTCGGCCCCACCGCGCTGGAGTATTTCAGCGAGGAAGCCGCTGGCTGGATCGTCTCGCCCGGTCGCTACGAGATCCTCGTCGGCACCCAGCCCGACACGCTTCGCGCCGCTTCGCTCGTGGTGTATTAATTCGGGAAACCAAACATGCTGCAAATCACCAAAGGCGACTTCAACGACCCGCGAGTAGCCGACCTCTTGCATATTCATCTAGCTAGCGCCAGGGCAGAAACGGCGCAGGGCAGCGCGCACGCCCTGGATCTCACCGAATTGCAATCTCCAGAGGTCAGCTTTTGGACGATCTGGGAAGATGAAACACTGTTGGGGATGGGTGCGCTCAAGCGGCTCTCAGCCGATCAGGGCGAGGTCAAATCGATGCATACGGTCAGATCCGTACGCCGTAGGGGAGTTGGCAAGGCGCTGCTCGGTCACATTATTGCGACCGCACGAGAAAGTGGCATGTCACGCTTAAGTTTGGAGACAGGCTCTTGGGAATATTTTCAGCCGGCGCAGGCGCTTTACCGAAGCCATGGTTTTGTGGAATGCCAACCGTTCGCTGCCTATGTGCTCGATCCAAATAGCGTCTTTATGTCGCTTGATCTGTGAGGAATTGATTCACGGAACGCATGTTCGCATCTGGAAAGCAAATTCAAATGGAGCCACCTCAGAACTCTGCTCCAATGGTCAGTCTATTATGTAGAGATCGACAATTAGTCTCGGCAACTGCCGGGCGCGATCACTGCAACGCGCCGTCAGGCGCTGCAGCAACGCCACTCCTCCGCCGTTTCGCCCAGCGGCCGATCTCCCCGGTCCCCCCTTCTATAAGAAGACGACATACTAAATAAAAAATACTCTAAATCTCCCGCCATTCAGGTCAGGCAGCCCCCCCAAAGCATCTTTAAAAAACCAAACCGAACTTTATTCCAGGTCGCGGCGGTCGATGTACTGCAACTGCCCCGCGCCGCTGGAACTGCGAATATACAGGCTCGGCTCGATCAGCACCGACTTGACCTTTTCCCCCTCGATTCTCTTGAGCAGCAACTCCACCGCCTTGAGGCCCGCCCCGCGCATTTCGGATGACATGGAAGTAATGGGCACGATGCAATCTTCCGCGAGGGGCGAATTGTCGACACCGGTGATCTTTACCTCTTCCGGAATTTTGACGCCCCGCAGCACCAATTCATTGATCACGCCATTGGCTTGCGCGTCGGATTGGCAGACGATCCCATCAAAGGGCACCTTCGACTGAAGCAGCCGCTCGAGCGTCTCTTTGCCGTCCTCGAGGGAAAAACCGGGTGCCTGCATCATCAGCCGGGAATCAATCTTGAGACCCGCTTCCCGATGCGCCTTGAGGAAACCTTCCGTGCGGCTCTCCACCGTCGCAAAACACGCCAGCCTGGTGCAGCCCTGCTGCAGCAAATGCTTCGTCGCAATAAAGCCGTGCGACACATAGTCAACCTGTACGCTGGTCGTGCCGGACGCCTGCCCCCGCGTCGGGTCATCGTTGAATAGCGTGATCACCGGAACGTTCTGCCGCTCCAACTCGCGCAGCTTCTCCTTTAGCCCGGAGTGATAGACCCCCGCCACAATGAGCCCGTCCACCTCGCTCTTCAGCCGCGTGTCGCAGGCCGCGACAAACCCTTCGTCCGTCGTAAAAAATCGCAGCCACATGCGGAACCCGCTCTGGTCCAGCCCTTCCGCGAGTCCGCGCAAAAGCCGGTCGCTCACATCGCTGCCCGGACTGCCCAGATGGTGAAAGAAAATTCCCACCGCTCCCTTGCGGCCCGCCTTCAGCGCCACCGCCAGCCGGTTGGGCACATAGTCCAGTTCCTTGGCCTTCTTGATAATCGCCTCGCGGGTCGCCGGGCTCACCCCTGTCGTCCCCAAGCGACCGCTCAAAACCTTGGAGACAAGGGTGTAGGAAACATCGAGCTCGGCTGCGATACGTTTGAGGGACGCCATGTGGTTTAAAAAATCAGTATGTCAGTACCTGCCCTCACGTCAAAGCCAAAGCCCTCGCCCTCGAGGCGTAGCGCACCAGAGCAATCACTGTCCAGGCTTGGGATTGTCGACAAATTCGCCTTTCGCGCCCTGGGTCCACACCCATTTCTTGTTGTCCTTGCCACCAGCCTGCGCGGGCACTTGCGCGCGATAAGCCGCCCACATTGCATCCACAAAGGGATCCACGGATTTGCCCTCCTGTGGGGGACGTGGCACCGCGCCGCGATTGGCCGCCACGGGATCTTCCTTCGACATGAAGCGATCGTAGTAATCGAAAAACGCATTGTGATCCCATTGCGCCTTTGCCTTCATCAATTGCACCGCCAGCGCCGTCCCGGGCAATCCTCCCGAAACCACCATGCGATATCCCTCGGATCTCTTGTCCGCCGCGTCCCATTGATCGGGAGCTTTCTCTTCATAAGGCGGCTTGGGACCGGTGTGGAAGGCCATCTGAAAGAGCGCCGTTTGCCCCGCCCAGCCTTTCCCGTAGTAGGTCTGCTCGTCTTCGGAGAAGATCACCGTCTCCGGCAAATCCTTTGGCCACGGCTCGCCCAGCATCATTCCCGCAAAAAGTATCGGCCACTTGCGTCCATTCCAATGGCCCCCATCGGCCGTCCAAAGCCGTCCCGCCTTGGCCAGTCCATGGCAATCGATGCCCCACTGCACCAGCCCGATCATGAGTTTCTCCTTCTGCGCGCGAGGCACATCCAGCATCAGCATAAGACTTGCCATCGAGGAGAGTCGGGAAAATTCGCGCCCATAGTTCACCTGGTTCTCGCTTGGTCCCGTACTCTGCAGCAGCCACGTCTCTATATGATCCAGCCAGGGACGCTCAAAGTAGCGTTCAAACTGCGCCCAAGCGGGAACCGTCCCCACCGCCTTCAGGCTCGGCAGCAAGTCCCAATGCAAATTCTTCGTCTCGTAGATGGGCTTCTCCGTTCCGACGTAAGGCGGACGAAAGGCATCGTCCGGCGGCGCCTGGTCGAGACAGGTCAGCACCGACGCGGATTTCAACGCCAGCGCCGCCGTCTTCTCCGGCCCCCACATGATGGCCGCGTGCAGCACGGTGACGGGAAACATCTCGTTGCTGACCGTGGAGATCAGCGAGCGGTTTGCTCCCAAATCATAGGGAAACGCGATCGACAACGCCGGGTCGTAATTCTTGAGCCGGGAATCATACCCCTGGGTCTTCCCGGGCTTCAGCACCACCATGGAACCATTGCGCATGCGGCTGTCATCCTGCATCGCCACGTCTCCGTACCGGCTCTTCACCTCACCCGAAGCGCTTCCCTCCGCCGCCGGACCCGGCGCGGGCGAAACACTCACCACCTTCACTGGCCCGACCACCCACGGATCGCCCGTCACGAAATGGCCCACCGGATACGCCTTGTCAAAGGTCCACGTTATGCCGTCTTTGCTCACGCTCGCAGCCTGCTCGGCGGCGACGAGAGGCCCGGCCAGAAAGAGGGAGAGATAGGCCCACCTCATGGGGTGGACTTTACGGTGAGATGATCGAGCCATACGATGGAGCCGGCCGGAACAGCCGAAAAGACAAAGGAAAATTGCAGCGAAGCGGTGCCCGGATCCAGCGGCCCCTGCCAGGTGACTTCGACCCAATCGTCACTCGCAGGGATCTTGGCCGCGGCCCAGTGAGCCTTTGCGCGCTGGCCGGCCGAGGCCGTCTCGTCAAAGCAAAAAAGCCCCTTATCCACTGCCCCCTTGGTTCGCACCCAGAAGCTGATGGAGACGTCCTTTCCGGAAATGGGAAGACGAGGCGTGCGCAGCGAGACCAGCCCCGGCACCTCGCCATTGAATTCCCACTTCAGGCATGCGCCTCCCTCTTTCGGCTTCTCGTTGTCGTTGGTGAAGGAAAAGGGCGTCTCCCAATTCGGCAGCAGCCGATATTGCGACTTCTCGCCCGGCGTGTTCATCGTGGCGTTCCACCCTTTCCACTGGGTATCTCCGTCCTCAAATTCGATTGCGCCTTCATCGGCCCAAGCCAGGCCGCCAGACCAGGCGAGCATCGCTGCGACCAACGCGTGTCTTAGGGAAGATCTCACAAGGCGGCTGGGCGGAGGGCCAGACGGCGGCGCATGCGCCACAGGCCGAAGGTAAGGCCAATCAAACCGAGAGCGATCGTCGATGGCTCCGGCACCGTCGTAAATTGCAAATTTCCCGAGTTGATGGAGAAAGTTCCCGTCAATCCCGAACCAAGGTGGGTATAGCTAAAGTCGCTCGCCAGGAAATCCGTCGAGCCAAACGTGATCAGTGTGTAGGTCGTATTGAACGCCCCGGTTCCCTGGAAATCAAACGAGAAGACGCTGCCCGTATTCTTGTCCAGCATCCCCGTGCCCAGGGCGATCACATCCGACGTGTTCCCCACATTGCTTAGCTCAAACTTCATCTGCCCAAACGCCCCGCTCGTCTCTCCGTTCCAGGTCAAATTCCCATTATTCGTCGACAACGTCCCGATTCCCCCGCTCCCCGGCGTCATCGCCCCACCGGCGTTCACCGTGGCACTGCCGACCGAGCCCGTCCCTCCCAGCGCCCCTCCGCTATTCACCGTCGCCGCGCTGCTATTGGCCGAGCCATTCACCAGCAAAGTACCGGCATTCACCACCGTGGCGCCGGTATAGTCATTCACGCTCGTCATCGAGGTGGTGCCGCTGCCGATCTGGGCCACCACGCCGGAGCCGGTGATCGTGTTGGAAAAAGTGAAGGCATTGGAATGATAGAACGCGACCGTGCCGGAATTCGTGATCCCCTGCCCCGCGACCAACCCACCCGTCGTGCCACCATTGCCGATTTGCAGCGTGGCTGCGGAGCCAATGAGAACTGCGCTCAAGCCAGTCTGCGTGCCCAGACCACCGGAGCTAAGGAAGTTCACCGCCGCCGAGCCGGTCGCGAACGTGGAGGATATATTGAGGAAAACCGTACCGGAGCTGATTGCGGTAATGTAAAATCCCTGACCACTCGCAATGTTGCTGCCCGTTACGCGCTGTCCCACAAACAGCCCCGTCGTATCCACTCCGGAAATCGCATTCGATCCATTGGTCGTAGTCAGCACCTGGGTGTTACCCACCGTCGCGTCTGCTGTCACCGCCACCGTGCCCTCATTGAGCACATTGGAGATGGATTGCCCGCCATAGCCATTCCTGCCACCCAGAATGAGCTTGCCCGCTCCGCTCTTGGTCAGGGACAACGTATTGGAATTCGGCCCGCCGATGATCGAGTCAATTTCCAGATCACCCGAGGTATTGTTTTGTAGAACCACCAGGTCGCGTGCAGAGAATCCGCCCAGTACACCTCCCGTAATCTTGGAGAGATTGGCCCCCACATTCTGCGTCACCAGAATGGCGCCCATCGCTTGTGACCCGCCCACGTTGACGATCTTGGATGGATCAGTCATTGTGATGGTACGAGCGGCGGCGTTGTTGAACCGCAAACCGGAAATCGTTATCGCAGCGGATCCGCTCAGCGTTGTATCGCCTCCGCTCATGTCCACGATCTGGTTGCTGGCGGTATTCAATGTCGTTCCGGTATTGGCGGTGTAAGCCGTGAAGGCCGCCAGCGTTCCCGAATTAACCGTCGCAAAATCCGTCCCGTTTATCGTCACCATATTGCCCACCGCACCGGACGCTACCGTCGTACTTGAGGTAAGCACCGTCGCTCCCGTCGGAATCTTCACATCCAACGTGAAACCGCCTGTACGACTCGCCGCCGAAATCGTTCCGAGCGTGGTGGAGATCGTGCCAGTGCCCGAGGTGGACAAGTTGACGTGGTAGGCGCCAATTCCGATTAGGGTGGTGCCGGAAACAAACGCCTGACTGCTCGCCGCATTCGCCTTGCCTATGATGTTCAAGGTCGACGAACTCGCCGTGCCCGCGCTAAGCGAAAGCGTGCTCAATGTGCTGATGATATTGCTGCTGGGGGCCGTCGCGCCATTGAAATCGACATTCAGCGTGCCATTCAAAAGAGAGGTGAGCCCGGTGTAACTATTCGACCCCGAGAGCGTCCACGAGCCCACGCCATCCTTGACCACGGAAATGGCGCCCGCCGCGGGATTCGCAATATTTCCGGTGATCGCGTTGGTTCCCGTGTTGCCCGTAAGAGTCAAATTTTTGACTCCCGTTCCCGAAGCAACCACCCCGCCCGACAGGATCAGACCGCCCGTGGACCCGGTCGTATCAATCGTCGCTCCACCCGTCGCCGCGGCAAGATTAATGACCTTGTTGCTGGTTTCACCCGCTCCGTTGTAACGCAGAATGCCCGCTGTATTGGAACTGCCGAGGCTCACCGTTCCGGACGTGCCGAGATTGCTGGCCGAGCCTGTCACGCCCATGTTTGAAACAGCTACTCCTCCAGAACCAAAAATGGAGGTGACCCCAGTATAGGTGCTCTGACCCGAAAGCGTCGTCACCCCCGAGCCCGTCAAAACGAGCCCCGCGCCCCCATCGTTGCTGATCACTCCGCTAAAGGTGGTCCCGGCGAGATTGTTGTTCGTGATCGTGTGCGAGGTGCCGCTGAGGTTGACACTTCCACCAAAATCAATCGCGGACCCATTGAGAACGGTTTCAGCCGAGGGAGAAGCGCCCCCGGTTAGGATCAGGGAATTGGTCAGTTTGTTGGCCCCGGTGAGATCGGTCGTTGCTTGAATTCGCCCACCTGTGCTCCCAAAACTAACCGCCGAAGTGCCAAAGGCGCTCTTGTTACCCACCAAAATGAGGCTGCTCGCATTTTGGCTCGTCGTTCCCGAGTAGGTGTTCGCCCCATTGAAGGCAAAATTGCCACCATTGGCCAACTGGAGCGTGATGGAATTGGGGCTCGCGATCACGCCATTGAACACCACCGTTCCGCCCGCTGCCTGATTAACGTATTGGGAAGCCCCCCCCGCGGCTCCGAAAACAATGCCGTTATTAAAAACGCTGGAGCCGGAAGTAATCGCACTCTGAATGGCCGACGAGACCGCTGCGTTGCCCGTACTCAAAAGAGTGAAAGTGGCGCCATTGGAGCTCGAGAAAGTATACCCCGTTGAAGTCGCCGTATTAATTTGGATCGCATTGAGCGTGCTCGACACCGCCAGATTCGGGCTGTTCGTCGCCCCCACATTGAATACCGCCGTTCCCGTATTGGCCGGCGACACTCCTCCCAGCCAATTCGCCCCGGTCGTAAAATCTGTGCCCACATTGGCCCAGGTGTAGCTCGCCGCCCGCAGCGCAGATGCTGGGAGCGAGCAGATCAACAAACCGAGGCCCAAATAACGAAGCCGGGGCAGAGGAGAACACAGGAATTGTTTCATGAATGAAAAGAAGCTGAAGGCCAAGGGGGGTGAACGAACGGGGGGGGAAACGAACAGGGTAATCTTAACTGCGCCAGGGGTATAAGTCAACGCGCGAGCCCACCAGTTGCAGATCTGTACCGCCAACTGATAAAACTGCATGGAAAGCCCGCGCAATCATCAAATCACACGTTAGATTTTAAATCTCGCGAGTCAAGCCTGATTCCATCGCCGCAGGAAGTAATCAGTCCTGTTGGGTGAGGAAAAGCCGTCCTTATGAGACCGCATTTACTCTCCGGCGCGCCCGCCAGAGCACTAGGGCCAAGCCCAGCCCACTCAGCACCACCACCGAAGGCTCCGGTACAGTCGTAAACTGCAAACTCCCGGCGTTCACCGCAAACGTGCCAGTCAATCCCGAACCAAGGTTGGTATAGCTGAAGTCGCTCGCCAGGAAATCCGTCGAGCCAAACGTGATCAGCGTATAGGTCGTGTTGAACAACCCGGTTCCCTGGAAATCAAACGAGAACACGCTCCCTGTATTCTTATCCAACATGCCCACGCCAAGTGCGATCACATCCGACGTATTGCCGACATTGCTCAGTTCAAACTTCATCTGTCCAAACGTCCCGCTCGTCTCTCCGTTCCACACCAGATTCCCATTGTTCGTTGACAACGTCCCGATTCCCCCGCTGCCTGGCTTGATCGCTCCACCCGCGTTCACGGTCACACTACCAACCGAGCCTGTCCCGCCCAGTGAACCTCCGCTGTTCACCGTCGCGGCACTACTATTAGCCGAACCCGCCACCAGCAAAGTTCCCGCATTCACCACCGTCGCTCCCGTATAGCTATGCACTCCAGCCAGGGTGGTCGTACCACTCCCGGCCTGCACCACGGATCCCGTTCCAAATGTCGTGCTGGAGAACGTAAAGGCATTGGTCCGATTGAACGTAAGTGTGCCGTTATTCTGCACCCCTTGATTACTCAGGAGATTGCCCGTCGTGCCGCCATTGCCGATCTGGAGAAAGGCGCCGCTGGCGATCTGCACTGCGTTCGTTCCTGTGCTGCTGCCGAGCCCGCTTCCACCCGACATATCAAAGGTCATTGAAGCTGCCGTTACCCCCGCGCCGGTGTTTAACGTCACCGTACCCGATCCGGAATTGATCGCCGCAATATAGTAGCTCGTCCCGCCCAGCGCCGTTCCCGTCACCCGTTGGCCGATCCAAAGCCCCGTGGTATCAATTCCCGTCAACACCGCGCTCGCCGCGGTGGATGTGCCGCTCTTGGCCTGGCCGGCCACGACATCGGAGGTGACGATGATTTTGCCTTCGTTAATGTAGTTCGTACCGGCATAGGAGCTCGTCCCTGAAAGGATAAGATCCCCCAGTCCGCTCTTCGTAAGTTGCCCTCCATTCGTGTTCTGCACAATGGTCGAGCCAATCTGCAACGCCCCGCCCGAAGACGTGTTGTTCTGCAAAATAAGCAAATCCCGACCACCCACGCCCTGTAAAATTCCACCGGTGATGGTCGACGCATTGCTGCCCACGCTGCCCGTCACAAGAATCCCGCCATTCACCGTGAGCAGGGTTGTCCCGGTATTCAGCGTCACGGTGCGCGCCGCATTACTGTTGAAGCGAAGCGCCGCCACGGTGTTCGATGCCGCCGTGATTGTGGTGTTTCCCGAGCTCATGTCTACCACTTGATTCGTTGTACCCAGCGCCGTGCCCGTGTTCGCCGTGTAGGCCGTGAAAGCCGTCACAGTTCCCGAGGTAACCGTCGCGAAATCTGTCCCGTTGACCGTAGCTCCCTGAGGAAGAACGCCCGCCGCCGTGGTCGCAGTGGTAGTCGTAATAATCCCACCCGTGGGGATCCCAAAATCGAGCGAAAAACCTGACGACTTGGTGGAGGGCAGCGTGCCCAAATTCAGCGTCACGGTGCCGGTACCCGTTGGCGTGAGATTGATATGATAAGCTCCGATCGTCGCCACCACCGTGCCGGATGTCGTGAAACTTTGGCTGCTTGCCGCATTGTTCTTTCCCACGATATTGAGCGTGGCACTCGAAGCAACACCAGCCGTCACCGCTCCCAACGCCAGCGTGCTCGAGGCGTTGATAATATCATTCGTCGGCGCCGTGCTCGCCGAGAAATCCAGCGTCAAATTTCCCGCCAGCATGCGCGTGATACCGGTATAGGTATTGGATCCCGATAGCACCCACTTACCCATGCCATCCTTCTGCAGCGAGGTCTTGTTCACCCCGCCATTGTCGACGATCGAACCGGAAATGGTGTTGTTGCCCCCGTTGCTTCCGGTCAGGATCAGCGTCTTGCTGCCCACTCCGGTTGCCGTAAAATTGGTGATGAACGAGATCGCTCCGCTGCCCGAGGCATTGAGCGTCGCGCTGGCCGTGGTTCCCGCCATGTTAATCGCACGAGACACGGTCTCACCCCCACCCGTATAGATCAGGGTACCGCCGTTGGCTGAGGATCCAATATCTATGGCCGTGCTCGACGTGCCGAGGTTGTTTGCCACCGAATTCACGCTGATCGCTCCCGCCTGGATCGCCGTCGTACCATTATAGGTATTGCTGCCCGATAGGATCCAGGTCCCGCCGCCACCCTTGGCGACACTGAGCGTCCCACTCGCGCCCGCCGCAATGTTTCCATGGATCTCCGACACACTATTGGTCGTTCCCGAGAGAGTCAGCGTATTGTTCGAGCCGCTCGCCCCCGTTACCGATCCGTTGATCAGAAAGTAGGCGGTCTGGCTGTTGTTCGTAAAATTATATCCACCCCTCGTGGTGTTCAGGTTCGTATTGATCGTCTGATTATTGATCACCGAATTGTTGATCGTGATCGAGGGATTCGTCGCCGTCAGCCAAAGCGGCCCGCCGTTGAGCACGAATGCTCCCGCCGTACTTAGATCAAAGACGATCGCGCCAATGTTGCGCCCCGAGTCCACGTTGATCGTCGTATTCGTGCCACTGTTAAAAGTCGCGGTATCAGACGTATTCGTCGATCCGGAATTAACCAACCCGGGTGCCGACCCTCCCAACCAATTCGATCCCGTGGCAAAGCTCCCATCCGTCGCCCCAGACCAGGTCGCGCTCGCCGCCTGCGCTAGATCACCCGCCGCCAAACTCGCCATTATCGCCAGCAACGCCGCCTCCAGCGTTTTTCTGCGAGGCAGACGATTCACGGGCGACACGAGGGAGAAGAAGGTATTTTTCATGCGGTGAGGTTGGAGGGGATATCACACGTTAGATCAAACAATTGATGAGGCAAGAAAAATCTCAAAAAACAACCGGATGCCCTACTCCCGCACCGCCCGCATCACCGCCGCATGGAACGCATGCCGGTATTTCAATCCGTCCTGATACGGGTTCAACCCCGCCCGCTGAATCATCATGATAAAAAGCAGCCCCATCTTCGGTTCACACATCACCGTCGGCCCGTACGCCCCGTCATGCCCCCAGGTGCCCACCGGCAGGCAATCCGTCCAGCCCTGCGGCTGCTTCACCACGCCGACCCCCAGCCCCCAGCCCATGCCCGCGCTGAATCCCGCCTCCAGTTCCCCCGTCTGCACCGTCACCATCTCCCGCACCAGCGCCTCGGGCAAATACCGCCGCCCCTCGAATTCCCCGCCATTGGCCAGCATCTGGTAAAACCGAAAGATATCCTCCGCCGTGGAAAAAAGCCCTCCGCCCGGCAGCACCGTCTGCTCCTTCTTCCGCAGGTCTCCATTCAGAATGCCAATCGGCACCTCCTCCAGCGGCCCCCACTCTGGTGGCCGCTTGTAGCTCTTCGCCATCCCATCGAGTTGCTCCGGCTCCGGGTAAAATGTCGTGCGCTTCATCCCCAGCGGCTCAAAGAACCTTGTCCTCAGAAAATCCTGAAATGGCATCCCCGACACCACCTCCACCACCCGCCCCAGTGTATTCATGCCCGCATTGCCATACTTCCACTGCGTGCCCGGCTCAAATTGCAGCGGCCCTCTCGCCACTGCTGCCACCGCCGCCGCCAGCGAGGTTCCCGGCGCATACGCCGGCGGCTCCTCCAGCCCATGCGTATGCGTCAGCAGATCCCGCACCGTCACCAGCCGCGAGGGCCGCACCAGCACCATCCGATCCGCGCTCTTCTCGGACACCATCCACGGATGCTTGAACTCCGGCAAAAACTTCTCGACCGGATCCGACAGCGCCAGCTTCCCCTCGCTCACCAGCAGCAGCGCCGCCGCCGAGGTCATCGGCTTCGTCATCGACGCCACCCAAAAGAGCGTATCCTTTTTCATCGGACTCTTCGTCGCGAGATTCGCACACCCCACCGCGTCAAATTCCAACACCTTCCCGTCCCGCGCGATCAGCGACACCGCCCCGGCGAGATCTCCCCAATCCACATACTGCTGCAGCATCGTGGGCACGGCGGCCAATTTCGAGGAGGTCGGCGCATCAGCCGCCGCAGCGAGGGAAGTGGAAAGCAACGTCATGGCTTTAATCGTCACCCGCCCCTCACTGCGCACTCTTCCCAAACCACTTCCAACAAAACTCCCCAACCTCCCGCGACCGCCCCTTCCAATACGCCCAATCATGCGCCCCCGGCGACTCCCGATACTCGTAGTCAATCATCCACCGCTCCCGAATCTCCGCCGCCTTCGCCTTCTTCGCCGCCCCATCCAGCCCCTCCAACTCCTTCGTGTGGCTCGCTGCAATCTCCCCATTCAGCGAACTCAATAAGTCGACAAATCGCAAATTACCCGGCTTCAAAAAATCCTCCGAACCGCACAGTAAAAGCAACGGCGGCAGCTTCACTCCCGAGCGCACCAGCTTCGCCAGCCGCGGGCTCAAGATCGCCGCCTCCCGCTTGTCCCCCACCAGATCCTCCGCCGGCCCCTTCCAATCCGACTTCTCATACTGTGGATCAAAAAACTCAAACGCCCCGCTCAGCACACTCACCGAGGAAAACACCGCCGGACGCTCCAGCAGATAATGCATCGCCCCATACCCACCCATCGAAAAACCCGTCACCGCCACCTGCCCCGTGGTGTGATACCGCCGCGCGATCTCCGGCATCAGCTCGTCAAAAAAGAACGTCGTGTAGAGCGACTTCGCCCGTCGTGTCGCATCGATATAGAACGAATCCGCGCCGCCATCAAAGCACACCAGCAGCATCGGATGATCCACCAGGAACTCCCGCAGCGGTGTCATCTCCGTAAAGGACAGATAAGGCGCCTTCATCCCATGCAGCGCATACAGCACCGGGGCCGCTGTCTCAGGGTGATTCACCATCGCCGGAGGCAACACCACCGCCACCGCAATCTTCCGCCCCATGCTCGGCGAATCCATCTCCCATTGCTCGCGCACACAACCTTCCGGCATCGTCATGCGCTCTGCGGAGCGGGCGAGAAAAAGGGATGCGCCAAAGAAGAGCGCCATCAGAGAGAACCTTCCTCCCCAGCCCCGAAACCAAAGGATCCCCCCGGACACTTCAGCTCAGGGCTGGTAAGAAAGCGTACGTCCGGTCAGAGAATCCAGGACGATCGAAACGTAATTTTTCGCCGGTGCGCTGGCCAGCACCTGGCTCTTGGGATTCTTCAGCGTCACACACCAGGGCTGCCCGGTCGGCAGGTTGGTCGAGCCATCCGCGTTGAAAAGGAATCCAACATAGTTCTTCCCCTGGAGAGCCTTCGGAGCCGACGTCGTCTCCTGCGAGCTCCAGGGCGCGATCTTGTCAGGGCTGGCCGGCACCGCCTTCGTCACCATCGTGGAATAGTCGTTCGAGTCTTCGATGATCACATTCCCGGGCAGCGTCTTCCCCGCCGTGATCCATTCATCCGCCGCCAGGCCACTCGCCGCCGCCGGAATCACCAGCGCCACCGTGCGCCACGCATTGCCCGTGCCGTCATCGGATTTGTAAAAACGCACCTCCACCGGCAAATTCCGGCTGATCGCCGTCTGCCGCGCCAGCAGCAACTCCGCCTCAGCCACCCCGGCCGCCCCGCTCACATTAATGCCATCCAGTGTCCCCCGCATCGCCGGAACCGCCGCCACCATCAGCAAGGAAAGCACCGTCATCACCGACAACAGCTCAATCAGGCTGAAGCCGCGAACGGCCTTCGATAGCCGACGAGGATGTGTGGAAAAACTCTGGAGGGGGGTAATCATCACTTAAGACAACGCGATCAACTTTTCATCAATCGTGTGATTTTTCAAGTTAAATTTTGCTCTACCTCGGAATTTTCTCCAAAGAACGTCCCTTTTTGCAACATTGCAGCGGCCACCCGGTAGCGGCGCTTGACCCCAAGCGCCAGCAAGTTCGGCTCCAATCACACCACCGGCAACACCGACCAAGGCTCCCATTTCTCTCTACCCACCCATTCCCTACGGCTGGAAATAATTCTCCGAAATCGTCCGCCACTTATAGAAATTGCTCAGCGGCTTGGCCGTGAAATCCGTGGCATAGTCGGGAATATTGGTCGCATTGGGGTCAAGAAACCGCTCCACCAGGGTCGATCCCCGCAACTCCGAAGCCATCTTGTCCGTCGTCTCATCCCACGTCCCCGCCGCCGACCCCGGCTGCTTCCGCAACACCTGCACCCGCCAGTGCACCATGTAGGTGTTCGATTTCGTCGTCACCCGTGAGTAGATGTGATCATAAGGCTGCTCGCGCGCCGTATCCGAGGTGAGCAGCTTGTCATTCCAGAAACTCTGCACCGCACTCGAGGAACTGCCCTGCGGCACGAGGTACTGCGAGCAAACCTGCGCCGCCGAACGAAAGATATTTCCAGAGTCAAAGACATTTGAATCAAAAAGCTTAACTGTTTCCGCCGTATCGATGGGATACCGGGTTTGGCCGTTGGACAGGCTTCTCACTCTCCAGTGGCTCTTGTAGTCAGCCGCCAGGCTCGTATTCAATGCCGTGAGCCAGGTCGACTTGAACAACGCATACAGACCGGTCTTCCGGTTAATGTAAGAAAAGGGCATGATCTTGTAGTTGAGATTGATTTTTCCGGCCGTGGAAAACTGCTCGCTAATTGGATAAGGTTCAGCCACCGGCATCCAGAACAAGTCTAGGAAAAGATAATCTGGTAGCCCGCTCAGCCCGGGATGGCTGGAACCCGCCGCGGGATTTGGCGAGAAAAGGAGAGTCTGCCAGCCATCAGTGTTCTCAGGCAAGTTTCCCAGCAGGGAAATCGGCGATGGAATCTGACGATTTGGGGAAAAATAGCCTTTGGAAGACGGGGTTGCCGCTCCATCGGTACTGGAATCAATGGCCACAAAGTACGGTGTGGTATAAGTCAGTGCCGTCGAGCTGGTCGATACTTGGTAGAGGGATTGGAAGTCCTGATCGGCTCGCTGGAGCAAGCCCCCATCCATGGTGTTGCCTGCGGCGGAGGACCAATCGCCCACCGGTCGGCCCGACGCAATCTTGTAGCTGGGCATGGAAGACAATAAACCCACGATCTCTGAATCTGCGGCGGGCGTACTCGTATCCGTGCCGCTTCCTTTCCCCAGTATACCCGTTGACTGATTCGTGACGAATCCAGAAGTCGCCATTCCGTTCGGAGTCAGTCCTTCCGCCAGTACCCCGTATGTCCTTCCCGGGATATAGCCAGTACCCGCCGGAAAATTATTGGCCGAGCCAAGAGTGTGATACTGCTTGGTCGGGTTTCCATAATCCGAGGTCAGCACCTGTTTCATTTTTGCCGTTCCGCTCATGATGCTTTTGATCGCTGTGAATGAAAATCTGCTCCCGAGCCGCGGATCTCCCTTTCCGAGCCCCGTATCGATCGTGGGCACTACCGAAAGCACCGTATCATAAACGGTAATTAGCGGAAAACCTCCGGGATTGAAGGGAGGGTTCGGAGAGCCGCTGGTGTCGGGATTGAGCGCAATTCCCGAGAATTCCGCAGTCGAATATTTCGTAATTTCGGGTGGCGACAAATTTGAGTTATCAATGCAGGTGTAGTAAAGAAGCCGTTTTTGGAAATCCGTCATGAGCCGACTGTCTTTTCCGCCGGAGTCACAAAAAGCATAGGTTGGAGTAGGGTTAAAAACGAAGGATGAATCGGCCGGATAGGCGATACTGCGGTCAGTGCCGGAAATTGCCGGAAAAAGGCTGGTGAATCCAGGGATGCTGGAAATCGTTCCCCCCATCACTGGGTCGCCCAGAGTGTTTACGCTTCGATAGGCGGGCGCGATCTCTATCGACGCCCATTTCGTATTGCCGGTTCCGGTCATGAGGAATCCTGGATTCGGGCACCAGGATGTCTTGGGATCCACTGGATCCCCAGGATCTTTTTTGCTGTTGAGCTTGTCAAAATAGTTCCACCTCGGCGCGAGAGGAATCTTTTGAGAGCCGCCATAATTTGAAAAATCGAGAGTATAGCTCGCGACCAATAAATTAGGATCGGAAGTGGGATCAGCGGAGAGATCTCCATCCTTGATCCCATAAATTTCGACTGTTACCGGCCCTCCCTGAAAAGTAAATTCCGTAGCGCCCGGATCCAGCCCTCCCACCTCATTGCTTACTAAACCGTAGTTGGTGTCGACGCTCCCGCCAGGAAGGAATGTTTTAGCGCCGAGGAAATTTCCAACGGAATCGCGATTGTAAAAGGGAAGCAAATAGGAAGGCATCTTCTTTCCCACCCCGCTATTCCCCATGGTTCGAAAATCCATCCTGGCGGTGCTGCTCCCGAACCCAAGATTGATCCCGTTCGCCGTTATGACCCCTCCCGTGGTTTTCACCCAAAAAACCGGCTGGTTGTTGCGTGAAGATCCGCGCAAGTTATAAAAATCCAGTACCAGCAGAGCACGCATCTTGGTGGTGCGAGCTCCTATTGGATAAGAACTCGACGATGAAGTTCCACTTGGGCTCACATTGATCAGGTTATCCCAGTTCAGGGGATTATTGTAATCAAGGCCGGTTCCCGAT
>FTBG01000165.1_pt1 | contig 35807 bp, 22 predicted proteins | sample 1639311 | NCBI WGS metagenome assembly FTBG01 (sample SAMEA3914864, study PRJEB12502) | metagenome | biome: forest; material: soil | place: USA | collected 2012-03-12 | depth 0.3 m | reverse complement strand
GGTGGTTCGATTTCCGATGAAGGGCTTGCCGGGAGTTCTCCGGTTACTTTTTGCGCGCTCTGGAGGAGGATATCCGGTGAGTTTTCCCCCACAGGCGAGCGGGAGACGGTGAGATTGTCCACGATGAAAATTCCAGTGGTCGCGGGAGGTCCGGCGGAACTAATTAAAACCCACAGATGCGTGGCCTGAGGAGGGACAATTAGTGTTTCGCGCCGATGGGTAAAGGGCGACTCCTTCAGGCTGCCATTCCAGCCCGCGCTTTCACCGCTTACTTGAAATTCCTGCTGGGCAATTTTGTCGCCGGCTTCATTCCAAAAGCGCACGGCGAGAAACATATATCCTCCGCCCAAACGCCATTCTTTGTCCCAGCCTTCCAGTTTGAAGCGAAAGCGGAGAGGGTCTGCTTCTGAAACGGGACCAAAATTCAGGGAGATTTCACCGGGGGAAGCCTTGGTGCGAAGAGATTCACCTGAGCGGCAGGGGACGACGCGGCCATCGATGGAGGTGGAGTGGATGACGAGTTCATGGGACGGCTCGACCGCAGCGGCGAAATGCGGGGGGAAACAAGTAACTAAAAAAAGCGCTGCAAATAATGAAGCAGAGCTTTGGGGGGAGATCACCGGAGGAGAGTTAGCATCGGCGAAGCGGAGTGGCAAGCGGGGTATGAAGGGGAACTCTCATCTATCAGCCGCCAACTGCCGACATTTAGTGTGATCGTTCGGCGCAGTTGGATTTGGATGTAATATCTGGTTCGGAATGCGCTCCGATTGCGTGTGGATATGCGCGCGTTGCGTGCCATCCCCACTTTCGGGGAATTGTACGATGCTATCATTTCAGTGAAAGTCGTGGGATTCCGGTCCTACCAACTGCCGAACGGGCAGCGGGTCGATTTTGCGTGCCTTGATATGAGTTACGCCTTCGGAAGTTTGGACGAGGCCTTCGATTAAGAGAAAAGGTTCATGGGTGATGCGCAGGCGCATCTTTTCAAAGAGCGCGGGGGTAACGATGGCGTTGCAGACGCCGGTTTCATCTTCGAGGCTGATGAAGACGAAGCCTTTGGCGGTGCCCGGGCGCTGACGGCAGATGACGCTGCCGGCGACTTGCACGCGGCTGCCATTGGGGGCTGTGGCGAGATCGGCGGCGCGCCAAATGTTTGGGAGTTGATCGCGGACCAGAGCCATGGAATGCGGGCCGAGGGTGAGGCTGGTGCCGGCGAAATCCGCGGCCATGCGCTCGAAGGGGTCCATAGGGATCAGGGGAGAGCTTTGGGCGGTGGTGTCGCTGGCTTTGCCAAAAAAAAGGCTCTCGGGATCGTGCGGTTCTTCGACCTGCCAGAGAGCGTCGCGGCGGTTTGCTTTGGAGGTCGTTACTTGTTTAGAAGGAACATCTTCGTGAGGATGATCGGCCAGCTCGTTGAGTGCGCCGATTTTGGCGAGGGTGCGCAGTTCTTCCGCGGTGAGCCTGGTGCGCAGCTTGAAATCGGCCAGGGAAGTGAATGGCGACTTGTTACGCTCGGCGAGCAGCGCTTCGGCATGTTCTTGCTTCAGGCCGCGCACGATGCATAGGCCGAGCCGCACTGCATGGTCTGATTCGATGGTGCAGCGCCACTGAGAGGTCTGCACGGAGACCGGGCGAAATTTCACTCCACGACGCGTGGCATCTTTGACGAGTGTAGCGGGAGCATAAAAGCCCATTGGCTGATTATTGAGCAATCCTGTGTAAAATTCCGGGGCGCGATGCACTTTAAGCCAGGCGCTAGCGTAGGCGAGCAGAGCAAAGGAAATAGCGTGTGATTCGGGGAAGCCATAGACAGCAAACGATTGCACGGCCTGCACGATTTTTTCGACGACATCAGGCGTTATGCCTTTGCGTTCCATGCCGGCGCGCAATTTCACGCAGACTTCTTTCATTCTTTCTTCCGAGCGATGAAAACTGAGAGCGCGCCGAAGTTCTTCCGCCTCGGCGCCGGAGAAATCGGCCATAACCATGGCCATTTTGAGCATTTGCTCTTGGAAGAGTGGGACGCCGAGCGTGCGTGCCAGTACAGGTTTGAGCCGTTCGTCGAAATAGGTGACGGATTCGGGATCGGCGCGCCGGGTGAGATAGGGGTGAACCATGTCGCCCTGAATGGGGCCGGGACGGATGAGCGCGACTTCTACGACGAGATCGTAAAAGCATTTGGGCTTCAGCCGCGGGAGAGTGGCCATCTGTGCTCGGCTTTCTACTTGAAAGAGACCGATGGTATCCGCTTCCTGCAGTAGCTTGTAAGTCGCTGGATCGTCCTGTGGGAGATGGGCTATATCGACAGGATCGCCAACTTTGCCGCAGAGCTCGATGGTTTCTTGTAACACTGCCATCATACCGAGGCCGAGCAGATCTACTTTGATGATGCCAAGGTCTTCGCAGTCGTCTTTGTCCCATTGAGAGACGACACGTCCTGGCATCGAGGCATTTTCCAGCGGCACGATGGAAGAGAGGTGTCCCTGGTAAATGATCATTCCCCCAGAATGCTGGCCGAGATGCCGCGGCAGCCCGCGGATGCGGTCGTAAAGCTGAATGGCGGCAGCAGCGCGCGTGTGATGCTCGCCGATGCCGGCCTGGCGAAGTTGCTCTTGCAGATCGAGAGTGTGAGGAAAGTCGCCGTTGGCAAAAAGAGAGGAAAAGCGATCAAGCACATCCGGCGAGAAATTGAGTGCTTTGCCGATTTCGCGCATGGCGCTGCGCCCGCGGAAACTGATGACATTGGCCGTCATCGCTGCACCGTACTGTCCATAGCGACGATAGATTTCCTGGATGACTTGTTCGCGGCGGTCACCAGAGGGAAGATCGAGATCGATATCCGGCCAGGAGTTGGGATTGCGGCCTTCGGCGAGAAAGCGTTCGAAGAGCAGATTGTAGGCGATCGGGTCGCATGCGGTGATACCGAGCGAATAACAAACGGCAGAATTGGCTGCGCTGCCGCGTCCCTGCATCATGATATCGTGTTTTTTGCAGAAATTGGCAATGTCCCAAACGATGAGAAAGTAACCGGAAAAACCGAGTTGAACAATGAGGTCGAGTTCGCGATTGAGCTGGTCGAGAACTTTCTTATTCAAATCGGAATAACGTTTGCGGGCACCATCCATCGTTACTTTACGAAGGTAGGAATCCATGGTTTCGCCTTCGCCCACTGGGTAGCTGGGAAATTTGTAGCCGAGATTTTCCAGGGAAAAGTTGAGCCGTTCAGTGAGGCGCGAATTTTCCTTTAGTGCCTCGGGCAGATCGTGGAAAAGCGCAGCCATCTGATCGGCCCTTTTAAGATAACGTTCGCTATTGACGCTGAGGAGGTGTCCCGCGGCGTCGAGATGGGTGTGCTCGCGGGCACAGGTGAAGACATCCAGCACGCTCCGCTGCGCGGGCTGGGCGTAGAGGACGCCATTGGTGGCAAGTAACGGGACGCGTTTCATGCGAGCCAGATCCACGAGCTGTCTGGTATGGAGTTCTTCGCCGCGCTGCAGATGACGCTGCAATTCTACATAGACATTGCCTTCGCCGAAAATGGTGGTGAGGCGGGCAAGCGCGGCTTCGGCGCCTTGCTTGTCATCCACGGACAGAGGACGGCGGAGCGGGCCTTCTTCATCGCCGGTCAGAGCGACCAAGCCTTTGGCGAATTCAGGCAATTCGTTCCAACGGACGGGTGCGTCTGTTTTCGTGCCGCGCAGCCGAGCCTGGGTGATAAGGCGACAAAGATTTTGGTAGCCATCACGAGAAGTGACGAGGACCGGCAGCACCGATCGATCCTCCATGGTGAGCTCGCAACCAACGATTGGTTTAATATCGAGCTTCTTTGCTTTCTTGTAAAAACGTGGCGCGCCATACACGCCGTCCCGGTCACAGAGTGCAACGGCCTTCAAACCAAGTTTCGCGGCCCGCTCCGCCAGGTGTTCGGGAAAGGATGCTCCGCGGAGGAAGGAGAAGGCGCTGCGGGTATGGAGTTCGGCGTACATGTTTAGTGATCAGTGACTAGTGATTAGCGATCAGTGCAAAGCCCGAAACCAGAATGACGAAGGACGAAGGAAGCCCGAAATCCGAAGCCCGAATGTGCATAGTGCGTGGATCTGCGCGCAGCGTTTTTCGGTATTCTGGCTTCGGACTTGTTTCGTCATTCGTCATTCTGTTTCGGGCTTCACGCCGCTGAATCTTAATCACTAGTTAGTTTTGCTAACGGCCACCCCCTTCGCTATAACACCCTTCGACAAACCAAGCCGCGCCTCTCCGGCAAAGCCGGTAAATCCCTGCGCTATCGCCGTCGAGTTCCACATCCCACTCTTCCATTTCCCACGCCTCGGCGTCCCACCATTCGCCGGAAATGCGATACGGCCCGAGTGCGCTGGCGATGAAGCCGCGCAGGGCCGCTGAATTCACCGTGATAGGATGGCCGTGGTTTGTTTCTACTTGCGCGGGATGCGGAGGACGATAGCGGCGCAGGGGCAGGCCGATGTTGAGATCGGGTGGTTCTTCGGCGATGAGTGAAGGTTCATCTTCCGTGGTAAAGACCGGTGGGAGCAGACGGAATTGTCCTGGCCGATGCGTTGCGCCGGCTTCGGGAATGCCGATATTTCCGTTTCCCACAAGCGCGGAGAGGCGGCCCAGCGTTTCGCCGAAGCGGTTGGGATCGCGCAGCGGATTTTCGAAAATGCGGAGCTGTCGTTTTTCAGGCACGGCGGCTTGCATGGTGAGCCGCAAAGCGACTGGACGGTGATCGAGCCGCAAATCCTCGAGATGCGTGTGGAGGATGCGGAAGAGCGCTTCCACGTCGGTGGTGGGAGCGGGGATGGTAAAGTCGCGCGCGTGTTCCCGGTTGTTTTCCAGCGGCAGCACGAGGTGCATGCTCGCGGCGACGCGATAGACAGCCTGCAGGCGCAAGGTGAGCTGCTCGAGAAAACGACGCAGCAGAAAGAGCAGGGGCTCGACCGTTTCGACCTCATACTCAAATTCAAAAAATTCCTCAAAAACATCTGGTGTGCGCACATAGCGCAGCAGGCGCTGTGATTTTCCGGTGGCGCGTTCCCATAGACGAGTGGCTTCAGGCCCGAGCCGGGCAGCGATTTCTTCTTTGGGGAGCTTGAGCAGGCCGCCGAGATCGCGGATACCCCAATCGTGCAGGATGCGCAGAAGCTCGGGGGAAGGGGAGAGCTCTTCCAAACTGCGAGCGGAAAGAAACGCCGTGGAATCGCGGATGATGTGGACGGCGGGAAAAGTGTTTTCAAGTAACTGATTGTTATATTTGCTCTCCGCATATCCACGATTGGTTGGATGTTGAGAGTTGAGAGTTGAGCGTTGAGCGTTTTCTCCAACCAACTCGCCGGCAGGGATGCCGGCGCTCCCAGGGGCGCCATTCCCCGTCGCGCTCTTCGCCGCAAAAAGCGCCAGATCAGGCGTTTCCGCGATGCCAATGCTAACTTCCATCTGCAACTCCGCAAAGTGCTGCACGATTTCTCGCCCCCATTTTTCGTGATCAGAAATCTTTGTCCCGCGCAAATCGATCATGCAGATGCCCTCGCCCGTTTCCTCGATCGCGGGAGAAAGCGAAGCGGCGATTTCCAGCAGGATTTGCGAGACAATCTTTTCCTGCGCGGGCGCTCGCGGCAGCAGGATCAATCCTGGACAACGCGCCAGCGCTTGCGTGGAGGGCAGGTTAACAAAAACACCGGCCGTTTCGGCCGCCGCGGTCATGTCGAGGATGCAGCCTTTGGCGGAAGCTTCATCGACGATGGCCACCGCCCGGCTGCACAATTCCTCGCGAAAACGCAGGACCGCTTGCAGGCAAAAGTGCGGCAGGACGATGGCGGCGAAAAACATAGGTGGTCAGGCGGTTTTGAGATGCTGATCCAGCGCTGTGATGAAGGTGCTTTTGTCGAAGACGCGCAGTTCAAGGTCTTGCATGAGCAGGTGCCGCCGCCGTGTCATATCCTTGAGCCGCCAGCGGTTTTCAGCAGCGACCCGCAGCCGCACTCCTTCGATCATGGGCGCGGGAGTGAAGACCGCCAGAGCGGTGGAGCCCTGCTCGGCAATGCGGTGAAACCGATGCCAGGTGCTCGCCGGGATGCGCCGCAATTGCTTCACGGGCAGCGATTGCAGATCGAGCATGACCAGTGGGAGATTGCCATCGCGCAGGAGCAAATCCGCGGCTTTCACCGCTTGCTCGGCTCTTTCACAGAGCACCCAGAGCATCCGCCGCAAAAGGTGCGGGCCGAGACCGGAGACCTCAAACGTCCGCCCGCCATCGACCAAGGCGCTGTAGCTGCGGGCGCGATGAGCGGCTTGGAGAAGCGTAGAGATGATGAGCGAGCCTGTGCCGAGGGAACCGCAAATTTCCGTGACGGCGGCACGAGGCAGGCCCTGCTGTGCGCGATCGATGGCCTCCAGACCGGTGAGAAAAAAGGCATCTTTTTTGGTAGGAGCCTCCGGGAATTTCTCCTGCAATAAGCGGCGCAGCTCCGTGATTTGGAGAATGCGGTTTGGAGCGGGAGGCATATGTTCCAATGAACACTTTTTAAGGAGGCTCGCAACCGCGAAAAAACGGGTTCTGATAACACCCAACTCTCAACTCTCAACATCCAAAGATGGCGTGGAGATACACACCGGAATTATGAAGCTTCCTTTTGCTTCTAATTTTCAGGCCAAAATTTGGTGAGGGAGACGAACCACGCATTCTCGCAATCTTTGGATGTTGAGAGTTGAGAGTTGAAAATTGGGTGTTGCTTCCTTTCCCCCTTGACCCTCTGCCTCTCCCACTTGTTCACTCACGCCGATGCCCCTTGCCGCGCCGAGTCCTGTTTCCACTGCCCCTCCGTCTTCCACCGTGCCGCGTTATCGCCGGGTGGTGATAAAGCTGAGTGGCGAGGCGTTGAAGCAGCCGGGAAGCAGCGACACGATTTCGCCGCAAATCGTCTCGCAAATCGCTTCCCAGGTGAAGGAAGTGCACGCCATGGGCGTGGAGTTGGCGATCGTCATCGGCGGCGGCAATATTTGGCGTGGGCTTGCGGCGAGCCATCGTGGCATGGAGCGGACCACCGCCGATTACATGGGTATGCTTGCGACAGTCATCAATGGGCTGGCCTTGCAGAGCGCGCTGGAAACGCTCGGGCTCGCCACGCGGGTGCAGACGGCTATCCCGATCCAAAGCGTTGCGGAGCCATTCATCCGTCGTCGCGCTATGCGGCACCTCGAGCTGGGGCGCGTGGTGATTTTCGTCGCCGGCACGGGCAATCCTTTCTTTTCCACGGATACCACCGCGGCGCTGCGGGCCAATGAGATCAGCGCCGAAGTCATCCTCAAAGCGACGAAGGTGGATGGCATCTATACGGCCGATCCTTTCAAAGATCCGACGGCGACGAAATACGACCGCGTGACTTACTCGGAAGCCTTGTCGAAACGCCTCCAGGTCATGGATTCGACCGCTTTCTCGCTCTGCATGGACAACAAGATGCCCATCATCGTTTTTGATATGATGGCCTCGGATAATATCAAAAAAGCCATCATGGGGCAGACGGTTGGCACTTTGGTTTGCGATCAATAGGCTGATTGAGGAATCTCACAATTTTACTACTTATGGATCCCGACGAAATTCTCCTTGAGACCGAAGCCTCGATGGAAAAGGCCTACGATTACATGAGCCACGAATTTGCCGCGGTACGGACAGGCAAGGCTTCGCCGGCCCTGGTGGAAAATCTCGATGTGGAAGCATACGGCACGAGCATGAAGCTGAAGCAACTGGCGCTCATTACCACGCCGGAGCCACGTTTGCTCGTCATCCAGCCCTTCGACGCCGGCACGGTGAGGGATATCGAAAAAGCGATCAAGGAATCGAAGCTCGGCATCAATCCCGCCACCGAAGGAAAGCTCATCCGCTTGCCTGTTCCGCCGCTCACGGAAGAGCGCCGCAAGGATTTGGTCAAGGGCATCAAGCAAATGGCCGAGGAAGCCCGGGTGCGGATGCGCGCGGTGCGTCGTGATGGGATGGATGGGCTGAAAAAAGCGCAGAAGGAAAGTTCCATCACCGAGGACGATCTGGCGAACTACGAAAAGGAGATTCAGAAGCTCACCGACCAATTCGTGAAGAAGATCGAGGAATCCCTTGAGGCTAAGGAAGCGGATATCATGAAAGTTTAGGCTCGCGCCGAGCGGCCTCCTCAGACAGTGATGCGTTTTGATTTCTTACCACCTTTGAAAACCGTTCTTTTTCTTTTGCTCTTCGCGGTCGCGAGCTACGGCGCTCCGGCCAAAACCAAACATGTTGCTGCGGCGGATGCACCTCACGGAACGGTCGTGCGTCTCGCGCCGGACTTCACTTTTCCCGGTATTGGAAACAAGACGCAATCGCTGCGCAGTCTCCGCGGGCAGCCGGTGGTGTTGCTTGTGGCCAATTCACCGCGCACCGGCGCCTTTCGCAAGGAACTCCGGATGTTGCGCCAAGGCTATCAATTATTTGCCAGCCGCCAGGCAGTGTTTATCGCGGCATTTAAAGATGGCTCAAATGCCCCGGTGGAATCGAATATTCCGTTTATCATAGCCAACAACGGCGCGGCGATCGCTTCCGCCTACGGGGTGGATGACGATTTCTATCTCATCATCATCGGCAAGGATGGGAATGTGGATTACCAGACCTTCATGCCGAGAATGCCGGACCGGATCAAAGACGTGATCCAGAATTCGTACGAAGTGCAAGCGGCGTCCCGCAAACCGCTGCCGAGCAAGTCGGGGGATTAAGCATTTCACGTTTTTAGGCTTTTTTTTGTAGCGGCCGCGGAGCGACCGTTGAAAGTAGCCGTGGGTTTCAACCCACAATTTGTTTCAAAAGTAACGCGGCGTCGCGTTGCGACGCTTGAATCTTTTGTAGTTTGATCCTGGCCAAATTTCGCTCTCGTTACTAACGTGAATGCGTTTTCGGTTTTATTTGACGTGACGGCAAAGCGAAGCACGAAAATTAAGATCAACCCGGTGTTGGTGGGGCTGGCTGTCCTCAGCCAGCCAGTGTGCGTGCAAAGCATTGTGGCGGCGGTGAACGAAAAGATGTTATCGAAGGGCGGTCGAGAAAACGCGGTTTTGTTTATCAGAGTCGATTCGTGAATTCCATCCACATTGGCTGGCTGAGGACAGCCAGCCCCACCAGGTGGCGGTATTTCTACCTTTTATCGGTAGTCAATGGGTGAGCTCTATTGGGGATAAGTAATTGATTGAAATCAAGCGCCTTTCCGGGCGGTTAAAAACCACTTCACTGACACCAAGCTGGGAGAAAACTTAAAGCTACTTTCAAGGGTTGGTACGCGACCAATGCGTGACCCGGGACAGTAAGGGTTAGCGTTTGTTACTTGTTTGGTAACGCAAATGCCACAAAGGCATCGCCCGTCGGGGTCGCTAGTTTTCCACCGCCCGTGGCGGGGATAACAATGAATTGCCGGCCATTCACTTCGTAGCTGGTGGGCGGGGCGGAGCCGGTGAAGGGGAGCTCGTGCTGCCAGAGATCCGCGCCAGTCTTGGCGTCGAAGGCGCGGATTTTATTGTCGCGCGTGCCCGAGCAGAAGACGAGGCCGCCCGCGGTGACGGTGGCGCCGCCGAAGTTTTCGGTGCCAGTTTTGGGGATGCCTTGTTGCGTCAGCTCGTCGTATTCGCCGAGCGGGACCTGCCAGGCGATCTTGCCAGTGTTGAGGTCGATGCAATTGAGCCGACCCCAGGGCGGCGTGCAACCGGGATAGCCATCGGGATCAAGTAACTTCTGCCAGCCGCCGAAGGTCCAGCGGAGCGTGGGTTTGGCATTCGCTGTAGTTGGTGGGCGATCGCGAATGAAAAGGAATTCAAGCAAGTCATGCTTTTGTTCGTCGGTGAGTTGCGGCCAGGGGGGCATGCCGCCGCGCCCCGTCTTGAGGAGGGCGAGCACGTCTTCGTCGTGCATCCGCTGGCGCAGGCCGATGAGTGGCGGCGCGAGATTCCCGCCCCGGCGGTCGGGTCCGTGACAAGCAACGCAGAATTGCTGGAAGACTTGCTCGCCGGCGGTGGGTGGCGCATTGGGATCGCGCGGCGGTTCATCGTTGCGGAAGAGGGTGATGTACCAGGGAATTTCGTTGGAATTCACATAAAGCAGAGCGGTGCGCGGATCGACACACGCGCCCGTCCATTCTGCGCCGCCGTGGTCGTTGAAAATGACGGTAGGCTTGGCTTCCTCCCAAGGTGTGAACCAGCCGTAGTTCGCGCGGCCGACGACCTTCATCACGGCATCGCGTGCCGCGTCAGTGCGATTGGTTACGTCCTCCAGACGGAATGCCTGGCGGACGAAAGGCGCAGGCATTTGCACATCGGGCTGGTAGGGCCACGTTTTTTCTCCCGGCAGCTTCGATTCCGGCGCCTTCCGCATGCGAATGGGATAAACCGTTTTGCCGGTGACCCGGTCGAGCACGAAAGTGTTGCCGATTTTCGTTACTTGTGCCACGACGTCGATGCGATGTCCTTCGCGGTCGATGGTGGTGAGAATCGGCGGTGCGGGGATATCCCAATCCCAGATATCATGGCGGACCTCCTGGAAATGCCAGAGGCGTTTGCCGGTATTGGCGTCGAGGGCGATCAGGCAATTGGCGAAAAGGTTTTGCCCCTGGTGCAGCATGCCTAAAAAGTCCGGCTTCGGTGAGCCGGTGGAGATATAGGCAATGCCGCGTTGGTCATCGAGAGCCATGCCGCCCCAGCAATTCGCGCCTTTGGCGACGGGATCCCAGGTATCCGCACCATATTCATCGCCGGTGGGGACAGTATGAAAGGCCCACAGCCGCTTTCCGGTAACGACATCGTAACCGAAGATGTTTTGATCGAAGCCGGGGATAACCAGGATTTTCTTAAAGATGGCTCCGGCGACCGTCCCGCCTGTTTCCAAAGGCGTCTGGCCATTGTCACCAAAATCACGGCAGGCTTCACCCGTTCGCGCATCGACTGCATAGATCGCGCGAAAAGCGGTGAAGAGAATCCGCGCCGAAGCTTGGCCATCGCCCGGCCAGTAAAGCAGGCCGCGGCGCGCGGGCGGATCGGACTGGCTGCGCGGTCCATTGCCACCTTCGGGGACAAAACGCCAAAGCTCGGAACCGGTCTCCGCGTTGACCGCGGCGATTGCGCCGCCCGGCGTGGGCGTAAACATCACGCCATTCACCACGATGGGATTGCACTGGATATTTCCTTTTCCATCCGCGGAATGATAGGTCCAGGCGACATCCAGTTGACTAATATTCGAGGCGTTGACCTGGTTCAGATTAGAAAAGCGATCACACTCGGGGCCGCCGTGAGAGCGTTCCCACTTTTGCATCCGATCGAGCTGGGGAAATCCATTGGCCGGCGTGAGTTCAGCGACCGGCGTGGCCGGCTCTTCATAAGTCTCAGGCAAGGCAGTGCGGCCCATGGAGCGATCCAGTGCTGCCATGATTTCGTCGTGATCATAAAAGCGCGCTTCGACCCCGCTGGCCGGCACTTCCGCGTGTGCGCTCCAGACAATCGCGTTGAGGATGAATTTGCGGAAATCTGCGTTCATCCAGTTGTCGTAAAAATGGCCGCAAGTCGTGCCGAAACCGCGCCCGCCATTCGCGCGCTGGCGGGCCCAGGCGACGATGTTCCCATCGGGCTCCCGACCGTGAACGGCGGGGGCTGAGAGCAGGGGAACAAGCGCCGTATCTTCCGGATTGAAGCGTAGATTGTAGTAAAACTCCTCGTGCAGATGAAACGGCTTCACGCCACGCGTGATCGGGTGATCCGCATGCGGCAGTTCGATATCGGAGTCGAAGATGCCCAGGTTTGAATACCACTGTTTTTTTCCATCCGTCTCCCATTGAAAGTAACCACCGCTCCAATCAAGAATCTGCTTGGCATAAATGTTGGGAGCGAAGGTCGAAAAATGAAAAGTGAGAAAGCCGCAGCCGCGCTGAATCTGGCGTTCAATAGTGGCGAGATGTTCTGCTGATGCGAAGTGCGGCGCTTCCTCGAATTTATCGCCGTCGCGGCCATCGCTGATGACCATGATGGCGTCGGCGTTCTCGAGCGTGGAGGGATCTTTCGGCCAGCCATCCTGATGAAATTCCACGCGCACCGCGTCGCGGACATTGGAGGAATCCAGCATCACTTTAATGAGCCGGGCCGACCACGGATAATCGTGGATGTGATTTCCTTCAGGCCCATGGCTCTTTTTGCCGGCGATGATGACGATTTTCTTCGGAGCGGCGATGGATGGGCTTGCGGAGAGGCAAAGAGCGAAGAGGAAGAGGAGCAGGGAGCGGGCGAGGGACATTACGAGTGGGCTATAATGGAAGATGCGAGAGGGCACAATGGCGGAAAGACGTGGAGGTGGGGGATTGGTGGTTTACAGTACAATGCTTTTGGGAAAACGATCGTCATTCCCAGAAAGAGCTTTCCGTTCCCAACACGTAACACAACCCCGCGTGCGCATAGCATTTCAAATAATGGCGCGTTCCACGCCACCATGATGGGATGGTAAACTAGCTAAATCTAAAATTCAGCCCGCCACCCGTTGACGCTGGCCACCCGTTGTCTCCAAGCTCATCAAATCTCGTGGATGCTAACGTCTGCTGTCCCGCCGACGCCAAAATTATCGGAGCGGAGCGGGACGGTGAAACCGGTGGCCTTAAAGGAGCCAATTTGTTGAGCGACGAAACCGAAATGGTCGGTGGCGGAAACGGAATTGGGAGTGCCGACAACTAAGCCGCCGATAGTAATGCTCGCGATTTTGGAGATGATGGAAGAGTTGTCCGTCGTCCCCGCTCCGCCGATTCGGAAATCGCCCGAGCCGAAATTGGGGAACACCGAATTGGTCGCGCCAGCGACGAGGTCGCTCGCCACCCAATCCGCGCCGGTTTTGACCGCACCGATCTGGGCATCGGCATTTTTCGGAGCGAGAGTGATGTCGTAGCCGGCAAGAATCTGGGCATTCTCGATGTTTCCCGCAATGGCGATTTTGCCGATGGCCAGATCAATTCCGGGTTGGGGAAATTCCTGGCCGCGGGCGCTGATGACGACCGGAGACGCGCCGGTGCCAGTGTCTGGGTGTCCGATGATGCTGCCCTTGACGGTGAGCGATCCGATGTCATTGCCGGCTCGAATGGAGGCGTTACTTGTGAGGCTGCCGGCGCCACCGTCAATGCCGGATACGATGGAGCCGCCGATCGTGATGCCGGCGATGCGTCCGGCGGAACTCTGGATGAAACCCGTCCCGTCGGAGGAGGCAGTGCCACTGACGCTTCCACCCACCAGGTCGTGGCCGATCTTGATCATTCCGATATTGCCAGAAGTCATAATCTCGCCGGTGGAACTGTTCGGCCCACCGACGACGGAACCCCCGATCACGATATTTCCGATCGGGCTGTGGCCGATGATATTGCCTGTATCCAGTGCGGAACCTCCCTGCAAATCGTGGCCAATCTGGATATTGCCGATCGCCAAACCACTGTGCACTCCCCCTGCGTGTGGGGAAGATCCGCCGACGATCGATCCGCCGACAAATAAATTTCCAATTCCGCCACCCGTGATCACGCCGCTGTCTTCACCGACGTTTCCAATCACATCGTGCCGGATCGTGACATTGCCGATGTGTCCCAAAAAGGCATTGATGCCTCCGCTTCCGGCGCCATCTCCTCCGATGAAGGAGCCTCCCACTGCGACGGAAGCGATATTGGCGATCGTGGAAATGAAGCCGGAGGCCGCACCGGTGCCGCCACGGATATCGTGGCCGATCCTTATCGGGCCGATGCTGCCGTCTGTAAAAATGCTGCCGCTCCCGACCGCCGTCCCTCCGATCATCGAACCTCCGATATTCACGGGGCCGATGTTGCCGGTCAGACAGTTGATTCTGGCGCCGACGAGATCCGTTTTTATGGAAAGAGCGTCGAGGTCGCCGTTGATGTTACTTTCGAGAGTGCCGCCCGGCGCCTGGGTGTCGGTGCCTAAGCGTCCCATCGACCTGGCACTGAGGAACTTAATGCCTGGATGGTCATCATTCGCGCCAACGTCGATGCGGCCAAGATCGCCTTTTACCACGACAGCGCCGAGGTCGTGTCCGGTGGAATTGATATAGCCAATATTTGCCAGACCGTCTCCACTGGCGGCTCTGACAACGCTGAAGGTGATGTTTGCCCCGTCAAATCCTCCGGTGTGGAGGTCCAAGGTTTGCAATTGAATCCCAGCGCCCGAGCCCACCGAGGTGAAGTTCGCAAGGGTCAGAGTGCCGCTTGAAACCGTGATTTTAACGTGGTCGCCATCGAAATCGTCATAAATGGCGGTGTGTGCATTGAGGATTGTCACGCCGGCGGGCGCGATCCGCGCTTCGAGAATCTCCACTGTGTGAAGTGGATGAATGTGCCTTTCCATCTCCATGAGAGGAATGAGTCCTCGATTTGTGCCAAAAAAAATTCTCTCTTGCTCAATGACGTCGATGGGGAGGCACTTATTGAAGTGAAATCCGTTCCAGGTATTTACAAGTAACAGCCCGTCTGAAGCGGCCCGACCGCCTCTAGCGCTCAGTACCCAATTTCCAACGATGGAGGGTGACCAATTAGTGTTCTACAGAGGCGGCCTCGATAAAGGGCTTTTTATTTTCGTAGAGATGCAGACGCGCCTGGTATTTCTTTAGTTGCAAGGGGCTAGTTGCTTGTTCGATGGCTGCCTTCTCCTCTTTGGCGGCCTCTTCAAATTTCCCATTGACGGCGTGTGCAGCAGCTAAAGTATCAGCGGCCATCGGGGAATGGAGGCCATTTCGTTTCGTCTCCGCAAGCACGAGTTCAAGCGCCTTTTTCGGATTGCGCAAAGACGCGTCGCTGCAAGTGGCGAGAATCCAGGCGAGTTCATTGCGCACGTCGGGAAATTCTTCATCGACGGAAATGCTTTTTTCAAAATCCGCGATGGCTTCCTTGAACCGGCCGGCGTGCACGAGGGCGATTCCGCGATTATACAGAATCGGCGCGAGATCCGGATCTTTAGCATTCTTGCTCAGATCGGTGGTCTTCTGCGCGGCCGTATCGAAATCGCGGAGCGCCTCTGTCGTTTTCTGCAAACTATCGTAGCAACTGCCGCGATTGGCGTAGAGGAGGGGATTGGCGGGATCTTCCGCGATGGCGCGCGTCATCAGGTCGATGGCTTTGGCAAAATCCAACGACGCAAAGGCTTCCTGCGCGGCGCTGGCGAGAGGCGCTGCGGTTTCCGGAGAGGCGAAGGCGATGGTCACTGCACTGCACCACGCCACCATCCCCACGACCAAAGATTTCCGTTGCAAGGCTAGTTAGTGAACGACCTCTGCCGCGAGGCGCACGGGCCAGGAATTATCCGCAAAGTAACGCGGCTGCACCTGCTGATACAGGTGATAGCGTTGGATGAAAGCGGCATTCAATTTCGTGCCGGCGATGCCGATTTCCGGATGCTTCCGCACGACTTCCAGTTCTGCATCGCGCAAGCTGGCGAATTGCACGTTTGGCGCCGATTGCGTGACGGTGGGAGCTGAAACGGCGGCTGGTGGAGAATAGACGATTTTTCCGGGCAACCGGGCGTGTGAAAAGAATTCACAGAACCCAAACGCTGCCGGAATGGAAAGAAGCAGAATTCCTAAAAAAACAAACATGCCTGCCGGAGTGGTGCGTGTCACATAGTCGCCGCTGAGCAGCATCCCCTTGAACTCGCTCAGGTAATCGGCGCAAAATACCGAGATTAATCCATACACGACGAGTGTCGCGGAGCCCATGAGGATTCCGGAAGTCACGTCGAGAGAAGCACGGTGTGTGACTCCAAGAAGAATATCGAAAGCCGCGAGAACGAGGGCGATGGCGTTCCAGTTCATGGGTGTGGTTTCCGCCTTATGACTAAAGGCCGATTTTGGCCGGCGTCAACGGCCACACCTCAGAAAATCCGCACATCTGACAAAGCAATTTTTATTCCCGTAGGGGATCGCCAGAATTGCCTACTGGCGTCGCGGCCCGTCTCGTGGAATCGGTTGTCGTGTCATACCTCGACCATAGCCCTTGAAGACTCCCCACGGAGGACGACAGTCCCTGCCATAAAATCATCCTCCCTTGAACCCATCTGCTTCTGAGGACGGTCTCCCGCCTCTTTCCCAGAACCTTCCCTACAGCCTTGGAATCTCCCGTTCACATGCGAGGAGTTTCCGAGGATTTGCTTCTTTCGCACCTGGCGCGGAAGAAAACGGACGCATGGGCCGAAGGCTGAATTCAGCGCCGCGGATTGCGTCATAAACCAGACTGAATTCGATTCTTTAGCGATTCTTCAGCAACCTTTCTCTTCCCAGCCCCATGACCACCCCTGCCATTTCCAAGCTGTCGATTTCCTCTGCCTGTCGCCGTTTTAAAGCATTTGCTATCTGGCTAATGCTCGGCCTGGCGGGATCCCTGTTTTCTTCGCGAGCAGATGCCGCCGGCACCTGGATGAGCATCGCTCACGCACCACCGCATGGACTTGATAATCCTATCTTGCTCACCGATGGAACCGTGATGTGCGGTGACGGCGGCAGTGGCTGGTACAAATATACGCCGGATAGCACAGGCAGCTATACAAATGGCACCTGGACGACGCTCGCATCCACCACTTACACGCGGCTCTTCTTTTCCAACGAAGTATTGCCAAACGGAAATCTCTATGTGGCAGGCGGTGAGTACGGTACGGGCAAGGGCTTTGCGGAACTTTACAATAGCCTTACCAATACCTGGTCGGTGATCACGAACCAGCCTGCGGGCGCTTCTTATAGTGACGCTATTTCCATCCTGCTGCCGGATGGACGAGTTCTGCAGGGCACGGTGGGATCGAAGTGTTACTTTTACGATCCAAGCACCAATGCCATCACGAATGCTCCTTCGGCCAAAGGCAGCCAGAACGAAGCGGCCTGGGTCCGGCTTCCCAATGATAACATTCTGACGATCGACATCAATACGACCAAAGCGGAGCATTACATTCCCTCTCAAGGCACCTGGGTTTCTGATAACGATACGCCGACAAACCTTTATGGCTACGGGGCGGAATTGGGAGCGGGCTTCGTTTTGCCGAATGGCAAAGCCTTTTATATTGGCGCCTCATCCAATACGGCGATCTATACGCCGGGAGCCAGTTTGAGTGCGGCCGGTTCGTGGGTGGCGAGCTCGGTGATTCCCAATAGTCTCGGCGCCGTGGATGCGCCGGCGTGCATGATGAACAATGGCAAAATCCTCTGTGCTCTCGGTGTGACCACGGGATTCGGTAATTCCACCGTTTATTACGAATACGATTATACGACCGATACCTTTACTCAGGTGGGTGCACCGGGCGGCGGCACGACACTAGGCACTGGGGAATTTACCACCGCCATGCTGCAACTTCCGGACGGTGGCGTCTTTTACATCGCAGGGCAGGGCTCGACGAATGTGAAGATTTACTACCCGGATGGCGCCCCGCTGGCACAGGGAAAGCCAACCATTTCGAATATCACTCCCAACGCCGATGGTTCCTTTACGTTGACCGGTGTCGGGCTCGCGGGCATTTCCGCGGGAGCGGCCTATGGTGATGATTGGCAGATGGCGTCGAATTATCCGATCATCAAGCTGACCGATGCTTCGTCAAAAGTTTACTTTGCACGCACCTTTAACTGGAGCAGCACGACGATCCAGAATCCAAATCCGGTAAGCACGCAATTCACGCTGCCCGCGGCATTCCCCGCCGGCACGTACACTTTGCAAGTCATCGTCAACGGAAATGCCTCCACCGGCATGTCGTTTAACGCCGCGGGCACCGTGACGGCTCAAGTAACCGGCCTTGCCTTCACTTCTGTGGCGTCCAATAGTATCGCGGTCCACTGGAATGGTCTCAATGAGAACCAGACCGGGTACAAAGTATTTCGCTCCAGCGACAATGTTAACTTCACGCTTCTGGGATCCGGAGGAGCTACCACGAACGGAACCACCACAAACTACACGGACAACACGGTCACACCGCTCGGCAAGTATTACTATCGCGTGCTCGGAGTGAATGCGGCAGGGGATGGCCCGGTTTCGGCGACCATTTTCACGGCAACACCGGCTTCCACGGGGTTGCCGGCTCCCTGGCTGGCACAGGATATCGGGGAAGTGGGAGGTACGGGTGCGGCAGGCCAAACCTCGGGCACCTATACGCTCATCGCCTCGGGCACGGGGCTGAATGCGACGGATGACCAGGGGCAAATCGTGTACCAGTCCATCGCCGGTGACACGACCATTATCGCGCGTATTCCGTCGGCCTTTAGTACCGGTAGCGCTGGATTGGTGATTCGCAATTCGACGGGCACAGTCCCAGTGAGCGTGGCCATGCGCTATGCGGGGGATACCCAGAAAACGCAACTTACGACGCGCTCCGTGAATGGCGCCACGGCGACTTCCACCACCAGTTCCGGCACTTTTACGACTCCGCTCTGGCTTCGGCTCATCCGCACCGGCAATAGCGTCGCCGGCGCGGAATCGACCGACGGAACGAATTGGACGACGCTCGGCACTGTGGTCGCTGATCTCGAACCGACCGCTCTGGTGGGACTGATTTTCAGCGAGAACAACAACAGCATGCTCGGGTCGGCGACCTTTGATAACGTGAGCGTCCAAGGAACGGTTGCGCCAGTAGCGCCGCCGCTGGTTCATTGGAAACTCGATGAAACAATCGGGACGATTGCTGCGGATACACGAAGCGCTTTCAATGGTGTCTATAGTGGCGGATATACCTTAGGCCAGCCGGGAGCGATTCCGGGCACCGCGAACGCCGTGGCCTTCGATGGAAGTTCAGGATACGTGAAGTGCCCTCCGTTGAATCTCAATAGCAATACGGTGACCATGACCGGATGGTTCAAGAGCAATGGCACCCAGATATTTCGCACCGGCCTGATCTTTTGCCGTGACGGGAACACGCTCGCCGGCCTGCGCATGGGAGCTACTACCAATGATAACCTGCTTGGTTACTTGTGGGGAAATAACAACTTTTTTAACACCAGCCTGGCCCTTCCGGTGGGCACATGGACGTTTGTCGCTTTGGTAGTGCAACCGACGCAGGCGACTATTTACATGCAAGTGGCGGGTGGCTCGATGCAATCAAAGACGTTCACCGGTATCACCAATCCGGCGCAGCCCTTTGACGGGGAATTGGATATAGGACAGGACGAAAGTGGCGGACGAAATTTCAACGGCTCCATCGACGATGTGCAGATTTACAATCGTGCTCTGAGTGCGGCTGAAGTGCAGAATCTTTCGACAGGCTTGCCCACGGCCGATGTGACGTCACCTGCCGTTACGGAAGTGAATATCCCGTCGAATGTGGGGCTGCTGCTTCAGGCAACGGGAGGAAATGCTTCCAGCCTTCGTTGGGAGCAGTCCAGCGGCCCGGGCACCGTTACCTTTGGAAGCACCACCGCCGCCAATACCACGGCGCAGTTCAGTGCGGTCGGAACCTATAAGATTTACCTCACGGCAACGAGCGCATCGGGAATGATCAGCGCGCTTCCGCTAGTGGTAAACGTGGGGACTGTGCGCTATCCCTTGATCGGAGCCGATATAGGAACGCCGGCAACGGCTGGTTCCACGACATATAACAACAACGGCTCCTTTACCATAACCGGTGGCGGGGCCAACGTCGGAGGCACGGCGGATGATTTTCAATATGCTTCCATCCCGATGGGGAATGCCACTGAAGTACGCGCTCGTGTGGTTTCCAGTCAAAGCTCGGGAGGTCCCGCCAAAACGGGGGTGATGATCCGCGATACTCTGGACGACGATGCCATGTATGCGGAGGTGCATCTTACCGATACGAGTGGCATTACGTTTTCGTGGCGCAATGCGACGGGAATGGCTTCCGCAAGTACGCATATTAACAATGTCACGGCGCCCGTTTGGGTGCGGGTTGTCAATTCAGGAGGAGCCTTTTCGGGTTACTATGGGAGCGATGGCGTTCACTGGACGCAGGTGGGAACGGCGCAGACATTTTCCATGGGCTCAACTCCATTCGCTGGATTGATGGAATGCCCCGGCAATGACAGCCTTACTACGACCGGTGTCCTTGACAATTTTGGCCTGAGCCCGACGACGACCAACGTTGGCCCGTTGGTGCAGGCAGGCAGCAATTTCAGCGCGGGTACGGAGACGGCGACGCTTGCCGGAACGGCGAGCGATGATGGATTGCCCTCGGCTAGTCTAACCACTTCGTGGAGCATGGTGAGCGGACCGGGAACGGTTAGCTTTGCAAATCCGGCGTTGTTGACCTCAACCGTCACTGCTTCGCTCAACGGGGCCTACGATCTGCGGCTCACAGCGAGCGACGGCCAGGTGATGACGTTTAGCGATGTCATTGTGACTTACAATGCGCCTTGGAATTCGTATCGGGCTTCCAGTTTCACCAGTCAGGAGCTGGGCAATCCTGCCATCAGCGGGCCCACTGCGGACCCGGACTTCGATGGCCTGCCAAACCTTCTGGAATATGCCTTTGGGCTGCAGCCTAAAACGCCTGATTCCGGAGGCAATATTCCGGTCGTGGGTGTCTCGGGTTCAAATCTCACCATTACTTATCGACGCAATCTCACGGCGACCGATCTGAGCTGGCAGGTCATGCAATCGACGGATCTCGTTACTTGGACGCCAGCCAGCGTCTCCGAGTCGATAGTCTCGACTTCCGGAAATATTCGCACAGTGAAGGACAGCGTCGCAATCAATGGAGCGACGAAGCTCTTCCTGAAGCTGAGCGTTACCATGCCCTGACGGGTTTTCCTGGCCGCGGGAGGGATTTGAAAAGATTGAACCTTGGGCGACAGAATGTGGTCCACGGTTTAAATCGTGGTCTAAACCACCAAATCCACCTGCTTCCCGGAAATCCCATGAAACGGCTTCTACTGCTGAGTATCTTTCTTTGCTCATCCCTTTGCGGCTATGCCGCGGTCCCGCTCACTGGAGCATTTGGGCTCAAGTTTGGAGAGGTTTTCACGCCGAATGACTCAAACACGCAAGGAGCCGTGCGAACTGATGAACGCGCCCGGCTGCTTGCGTATCGGTTTCAACCCGCAGCTCAGAATCGGCATTTTATCGAGTACTGGGTTTATATTACTCCGGTGACTCATCGCATTTATCGCATCGTGGCGGTGGCGCGGGCGAACACCGAGCAACTGGCGATTGAACAGCAAAACGCTATCCTGACCGTGGCTCGCGACCGGTACGACGGAGACTTTTCCATTCACGATCGCTGGGTAAATCAAGGAACGCGTTCGGTGACGGTGCGTCCTCCCTTGCCGCAGCCGGACGGCTCGGTTTTGTGGCAGGTGGCTTACACCGATCAGGCGCTGGGTGGCCGGATTTTTGCCGCGAACAACGGCATGGCGGAGGAAGTGGACGAAACCGGCTTATAGCCTGTGAAAAACGCGTTTAGCTGACGCAAAGCTCAGAATGTTAGATTTACGCGCACCCCCAGTACGACGGCGTCGGGAAGATGGTCTGCGCCCCCAGGATTAAAGATGTATTGGAAATCCGGCTGCACGGACAGCCAATCGTTGATGACCGCCTGATAACTTACTTCAACGACTGTTTCATGGTGAGACGGAATCGCAAACGGGTCATCTCCGGTGATATCCGGGCTCAGATGCGTATAACTGCACGCGATCCCAAAAATATCCTTCGGCCGGCGAGGGATGGCGCCCTTATAGGTCAAGCCTCCGTCGAGGTAGCTTGAGACAAAGGTTCGCCCAAGCGGATAGGCGACGCCGCCTCGCACGAAGAAATTTAATCCGACGTCGCTCGCCTCATCCTTTGGATCCTTGGAGTCTTTGGATACGCTGTCCTTGCCGGAATCCCTCCGCTCCTTTCCCGCAGATGGCCGATACACTGCCTGGTCGATAATTCCATAAACCGCACCGCTTCCGTGACCCGCTGCACCGCTGCCATTGACGTCTTCAAATAGTCCGGTGTGGTAAAATCCGCCAAATTTTAGCGTGCCTGGAAGGCCGTCTGACTTGCCATTCAGCGTGTATTTGTTGGCGGCTTCAGCGATGATGAGCGTGCCTCCCTCATGAGAGAAGGCGAAGCGCGTGCCATGTTTGTTATTAATATTTTCCTGCCCGACGTCGCCGCTGAAAATGGCTAGTCGCGCGGTCCAGGCATCGGATTGGTTCCATTCCAAGCGAATTCCCGGGGAGGCGAGGGGATAGACCGGGCCATTCAGGTTGATCGTGGCCAGCGGCATCGCACCAAAGCAGCTATTGGCAAAAAGTTGACTGCTGTCGCTGACCATAAATTCCGTGTCGGCCACGAGTTCTCCCACTCTGATTGACAACTGCTTGTTGAAAATCTTTTTCTCGAGCCAGATTTCCTGGAGACGAATGGTGTCGTATGCGTCAATGCTGCTCAAGATATTCAGATCATGGACATAATGATCGGTGAGACTGGGGCCATGTGGATTGAGAGCTGCGGCATAAATATTGGCGTCGCTCCAAATGCCGAGCTTATCCAGATCGATCCGCAGACCCGTTTTCAACAAACCTTCATAAATGGTGCCGCGCCGAAATCCGCCCGAAACATTGCTGAGCACTTCGCCGCTGTAGGCGACTTCGAGTTTTATACCGTCCACCGGTTTCAGAAGGCCCTCGGGAAAACTGAAATGGGCCGGATTGGCAGGCGATTCAGGCGTCGCTCCAGGGCCGGACGCACCCTGGCCATTCGTGTGCGGGGCGCCGGCAAATAAAGAGACCGAAATGAGGATGAAGATGGCCTGGTGAATCACACAGGCAGTCGAGTGACGTAACGAACTTTTGCAGAGCATTCGAGGTAGTAAGCAGTCACGGCGGACTTTGCCGAGGCTACATGCTGCCAGTCACAATTGTCCACGTGATAAGTTTGTAACCGGCCCAAATCCAGCAGCCCACGCACAGCCAAAGTCCGCTAACGGTGATTGTCCAAAGCTTTTCGTGGCGGTGATTCCAAATAAGGCACGCTGCGGGAGCTATGCAAATTGCCGTGAGCACAGCGACAGATGTGCCTAAGGGGAATGTGTGGTTGATCTTTTCAACCAAGGGCCTCTTGCCAACATCCAACGCGAACGAAAGAACCTTTGGGTAACAGCACCAATATCCATACATCAGCCAGCCACTTGCGATCAAAGGAACTCCACCAGCGACGGGCCTCGCTGAACTGAAAACCAGTGCGGTTTCCAAAAGCTTCATGGTCCGACCGTATGCGACTACGCCGAACCGGAGAAGACCTTCAAATCCGCCCGCTGGGTCTCATAGCTGGTACTGAAAGAGAGCACTGCCGGATCCGGTTCGATCTTCTGGCGTTCGCAGAATTCGCGATAGGCGTCCTGCCACCAGTTGCGGTGCTCGGTGAGTCCTTCGTCTCGCCATTGCCTCCAGCCCATGACTACTTTGGACCAGCAGCGGTCACCCCATTCCACCGCCTCTTTCGGATTTTCAAACGTACTCACATACCAATCGCGACCCACGCGCGCGTGTAGCACTTCGTCCGCCCAATCGTAATCCTGGAAAAGCGCGGAGAGCGGGCAATGCGCCGCCTGTGCGGTCTCCCATTCAAAACGCTTTCCCGTTTTCGGCATGAGTCCTTGCTCGATGAAATAGAGGACACCGTGGCGCTCCAGCGGCTTCAGTTGCGTATTGAGACCGAGCGACCAGGTGAAATTGATCATCACGTTTTCCGGCCAATGAATGCCGAGCGAGGCAAAGCCGACCTCACCCATCATGGCGTGGCGGGCCTCGTCCCAGAGCTGCCGGGTCATGTCACGATAGTAAGCCCACGGCTTGCCCTTGGTTTCAGTAATGATCGAGGACATCATTTCGGGAACATCGATCTCGCGCAGGCGTTTATAAAACATCATGAGCACCTTGGGCTCAGCCGGCATCTGCGGATCGTAAAGAAACGCCTCCGCATTCACCCCCATGTTATAGGGATCGCGAAAGCGCTCGTCGCGCTTGGGAATGCCGTCATAGACAAAGGGCTGCGCCGAGTACTTTCGAGTGATTGGATTTTTGGAGGGGGCTGCGGTTCCGGAAAGCCCGCCGGCACCCGCCAGGCACTCATCAAGTAACGAAAGCCAGGGCCTGCTTTCACGCTGCTGCTCCGCGCTGACGAGACATTGAATCGCTTTCGCTCCGTATTCCGATGTTTCGCGTAGCTCCAGCAAGGCAAACCGGCAAACACGCACGGACGGGTGATCCGCGAGCAGATTGGTATCCGCCAAATGCTGCTCGAGCGCCGAGACGATCGAGGGGATTGCTTTCTGATAAATTCCGAGCAGCAATTCCTCCGTGCGAGGCGCAGCCTGGATTTCGTCGAAGAAAATGGCCAGACCGGCATCGGGCACGATGTCTAATCCGAGCGGCGGCTCTCGCATTTCACCCACGCGTTGACGAAATGCCGCAACATGCTCCGCGCAATAGTGAGCATGCAGGGAAAACGCCATCTTCAATTCGTAGAGCGGTTCCGCAGCCAGCCGTGCGAGCAGGATTTCGTGAACGCGCTTGAGCGAATAGTGATAACGCTTCAGCCGCCGCACGCATTCCTCAACGGAAAGCCCTGGCTTTTGCGCGTCTGCAAAAGTCGCGACACCAGCCAGAGACGGGAGCCCGCGCAAGGGAGTATAGGGAGCGCTCATACCCAGATATTTAATGCCAGGTCGGGCAAAAGCCGAGATCGATTTTCGCCGGGTCAATGCCTCGGGCCGGTGAATGTTGGCAGTTGGTAGCTGGTAGCTGAGAGTTTTCGATTACTCCGAACGCGGTTCTCGCGTCATCAATCGCTCCATTGCTTCCTGCGGTGCGATTTGTCCATCGAGCAACGCCTTGATTTGATCGACGATGGGTGTCTCGATGCCGTATTTGCGCGCGCATTCGTAAGCGCTGTAAGTGGTGGGAACACCTTCCGCGACCATTTGCATCGAAGCTGAAATCGCAGAGAGGGATTCACCTTTGCCCAGCCGTTCGCCTACGTTTCGGTTTCGGCTGTGCCGGGAGAAACAAGTCACCATCAGATCGCCAATGCCGCTCAGCCCTTGAAAAGTTTCGCGCCTTCCGCCCATCGCCGTGCCGAGCCGGATCAATTCCGCGAGCGATCGCGTCACGAGCGCCGCTTTGGAATTGTCCCCCAAACCGAGCCCGTCTCCCACCCCCGCGGCGATCGCGAAGATATTCTTTAAAGCACCGCCGAGTTCCATGCCGGCGATGTCGTCGTGGGTGTAAGCGCGAAACGATCGCCCGGAAAACGCCAGCTGCAATCGTTGTGCAACATCACGATTTTCGCTGCCGACGACGATAGCGGTTGGCATGCGGCGCGCCACTTCTTCCGCGTGACTCGGGCCGGAAAGGACGGCGATCGGGTTTTTGGGAAACCGCTCGGCAAGAATCTGGCTCATCCGTGCGCCTGTGCCGCGCTCGACACCTTTGGTACACGATAAAAGCACGGCGTCTTCGCGCGGCCCGGCCTCTGCGAGGCGCGCGGCGATTTCCCGGATTGCTTTGGAGGGCGTGACTACCAGAAGCAGATCGCAATCGCGAAGTTCTGCCATTTCGCTAGTGAACCGCAACTCCGCCGGCAGAGCGACCCCTGGAAGATACGTGCGGCTTTCGCGATGCGCGATGATGTTCGCAACGCTTTCTGCATCATATCCCCACACCTGAGTAGGCAGACGATTCCAATGAAGAAGCAGGGCTAGCGCCGTGCCCCAGCTTCCAGCGCCAATTACGCCGACGTTCCTGAATGCTTCGCTTGGTTTCATAAGCCGAAAATAAGAAGAACGCTATGACTCTGCAGGCCCCTGGCTGGATTCGGAAACGGGAGGTTTCGGTGATCCAAACCGATTCTCTGTGCCGGTGACCAGGCGTTTTATGTTACTTGTGTGCCTCAGGATCACCAGGAATGCCGCTGCCAGCGCGAAATAAAAATAAGCCCAGCCGTGCATCACGTTAAAAATGAGAAAGCCGATGACGGTCACCGGAAGCGCCACGGCGCCCACAATGGAAGCCAGCGAGACGTAGCGCGAAATCGCAAATACGACGAGCCAGAGCGCAAAAACCACTGCGCTGGCCAGGGGCATCATGCCAATGACCACACCCAGGGAGGTGGCGACTCCTTTGCCTCCTTTAAAGCGCAGCCAAACGGGAAAGCTATGTCCTAAAATGCAGGCGAGCGCTGCGGCGATTCCCGCGGCGGCTGGATCGATGTTTTCAATCTCGGGATGATGGTGGTTCGTAGCAACGATCCACTGACCATTGCCTGCCAGGTGGTGCGCAATCAGCACCGCGCTCAGCCCTTTGCCGAGATCGCACAAAAACGTGATGAGCCCCCATTTTTTACCGAGAACCCGCCAGACATTGGTTGCGCCGATATTCCCACTGCCGTGCTCCCGGATGTCGATACCGCGCATTCGGCCAATCAACAGACCAAATGGAATCGAGCCCAACAGATAAGCTAGGATCGCGATAATGCCGATTTGGATTTGGAAATTCATTCAAGCCGATACCTTGCAGGGCTCATAGTGATCGTATTTTGGTTGAGATGCAGAGCCTTGTACAGTTGCTGCGTGCGGATGCGGATTGGGAACTGGAACCGCACCGAGGATGTGGCGATTGGAGGCGGATACTGTGCCAAAAAAAAGGAGGCGGGCGATGATGAAAGACATCCGCTCTTGTTACTTAACGCCCTTGCGTTTGCTCGCGAGCACGGTCTCGATTTTTCCCAACGGCAGACAGTTCACCACGTCCTCTTTAGTCAGCCAGCCTTTGCGGGCGGTACCGACTCCAAAGTACAAGAATTGCAACGTGGCCGTGGTGTGCGCGTCGGGATTAATCACGCATTTCACTCCCTTTTGTTTGGCGAGCGGCCACCAGCGCCAATCCATATCCAGCCGGCGCGGATTGGCGTTGAGCTCGATAATAGTGCCCGTGTCGGCGGCGGCATCGATGACGGCGGGCACGTTTACCTGGTAACCCTCGCGTGAAAGCAGGAGCCGGCCTGTGAGATGTCCCATGAAATTAACATAGGGATTGGAAATCGCGCGGATGATTCGATGAGTCATCTCCGCCTCGGGCATCGAAAAGGAATTGTGGACCGAGGCCACGACATAATCGAGCTGTGCGAGGACTTCGTTGGGAAAATCCAGCGTGCCATCCTTGAGAATATCGCACTCGATCCCCGCAAAAAGCCGGAATGAGCCGTCCCATTGCTTATTCAATTCGCGAATCTCCGCGATCTGCTTGAGCAAGCGATCCAATTCCAAGCCATGAGCCTGATATGAACTCTTGGAGTGATCGGCGATTCCTAGATATTGAAGTCCCAGTTCCTGTGCGGCAGCCGCCATTTCCGCGAGGGTATTGCGCCCATCACTCGCGGTGGTGTGGTTATGGAAAGTGCCACGAAGGTTTTGCACTTCGATGAGTTTGGGGAGCTGATGCTTCTCCGCCGCCGCGATTTCGCCGCGATCCTCCCTCAATTCCGGCGCGATATAGTCGAGACCGAGCGCCCGATGGAGATCGTCCTCGGTGTAAATCGGGGGAATGGGCTCCGGCATTTTCTTGGATTTCTCGTCCGGGGCTAGCCGGTATTCATTGAGAGTCCAGCCGCGGGCCAGCGCGCGATTTCGGATTGCTATATTGTGTTCTTTCGATCCTGTAAAATAGGCGAGCGCAAAAGGGTATTGCTCATTCGTCACCACGCGCAGATCGGCCTGTATGCCGCTCTTTAGCCGTACACTGGATTTGGTCGGCCCGCGCGCAATCACGCTCTCGACCGTGGGATGATTCACAAAATAGTCCGAAACGGGATCGGGTACGCGCGTCGCCACAATGTAATCGATGTCGCGTACCGTTTCCTTCCGGCGGCGATACGATCCGGCGATGCTTACTTGTGAGACGTCCGGCAGTTCGCGCAATTCCTGGAGCAGCAACTCCGCATCGGGAGCGATTTCTCCCAGGCGGAAAATGCCCGCGTGTTTCTTGCGATCCTCGATCGCCTTCAAAATATTGTCGGCCGTTTTTTGGCCAAAACCGCGCAGGGCCGCGATGGACCCATCCTTGCAGCCTTTTTCGAGAGCGGCCATGGTTACAATCCCCAGCGTATCCCACAGGATTTTGATCTTCTTCGGCCCGAGCCCCTGCAACTCAAACATCTCGAAAATACCCGGCGGAAATTCCGCCTTCAGAATTTCGAAGTAAGCCAGCTGCCCTGTCGCGACCATTTCCGTGATCTTTTCGGCGATGGCTTTGCCGATTCCCGAAATCTCCGTGAGTTGCGATTCAGCGACCGTCTTGGCGAAATCTCCCGTGAAAGTCTCCAGAGCACGCGCGGCATTTCCATAGGCGCGGATTTTGAAGACATTTTCGCCTTTGAGTTCGAGCATCTGGGCGATGTTTTCCAGGATGTCGACGACTGCTTCCTTGGTGATTTGCGACATGAGAGGACGGGGAACTTAGAGGGGGAATGATGGCGATGCCAGCGGGAATGACGAAGCCCGAATGACCGACGTGGCAAGCGGGAAGTAGTGGGCGACGGCAGATGGGTGAACCGCACGCCGAAACAAATCTGAAGCGCGAAATGGATCACGCGGGAGCCCGACTCCATCCCCATTTCCATTCACTGTCCCGCTCGTCCCCTAAACCGGCTTTACGTAGATACCCACCAGCGGGCGCGGGTAGGGGGTCGGCGAGATGAAGTCGCTCACAAAGCCATTCTCTGTGCGGAGTTCTACGTGACCAGCATCGTTGCCTCCATACACCACCACGGCGCCTATCGGAGCCTTGCGTGGGTCAGTGAGCTTCAGTTTCACAAAGCCGTATTTTTCGCAAAGTTCGACGCCTGCTTGCTTGGCCCACGGCGAAGTGGGGCGGGAAGTCACGAGCCCAGCATCTACCAGCGCGTCTTTCACATAGCGCCAGCAATACCACGTCATTTTCGGCTGGGCGCGTTTGCGGGCGATCTCCGCCGCTTTGATCATGCGCGGATCGTACTTTGTATTGCCGGATTTCGGCCCGAACTGCGCCTGCTCTTCCGGGGTCAGTTTTTTGGCCTTCGATGAATCGAAGAGTGATTTATCTTCCGCCTGTGCAGTGATACAGACGAGGCAAAGAGCGAAGCAGGCGAGAAAAGTACGGAGTAAAGTCATGCAGTTTCCGGAATCAGGCGGCGCGATCTTATTCGTTTTTTCGCGCGCGTCAACGTGAGAAGAGCAGCCGCCATTCCAGCCAACGCTGTGTTAACTAGCCGTGCCAAGGGTGGATTTCTTATTCCTCGCAGCGCTCACGCGTTCCACCGCCGCCACCACTTCCTCCACCTTCACCGCTTTCATGCAGCGGAAATCCAGAGGGCATTCCCGCAGGAAACACGGGCTGCAAACCACGTGGTGCCGAAGCACGGCGTGCCCGTCGCCGAGTGGACCGGTGAGCACAGGCTCAGTGGACCCAAAGATCGCGACCACGGGAATTCCCAGATACGCCGCGAGGTGCATGGTGCCGGTATCGTTCGTCAAAAGCAGATCACACTCGCGCAAAACGGTAATGAGTTCGGCGAGCGTGGTTTTTCCGATAAGGTTCTGCAGCAGCCCTTGAAATTGCGCAGCAATGGCCTCACCGACAGGGGAATCCTTGGCGATCCCGACCATCACCCACTCACATTTTTGCGTCTCCGAAACCTTGGTCATTACTTCCGCAAAACGCTCCGGCAGCCAGCGCTTCGCCGGACCGTATTCCGCGCCGGGACAGATGGCGAAGCGGCGGACTGCGGATTTTGATTCGCTCGCGGTTGCCGGTGAAGGCGTGAGCGCGCTGGAAATATCCGCTCCGATGAATTCCGCGAGGCGCAGGTAGTGATGCACCTGATGCTCCGGGGCTCGCGCTGTTACTTGAGCTTTTTTTTTCTTCTTTTTCTCGGCGAAAATCTGGTTGAGCAACCAAGCGCGCCGATGGCCCGGATAACCAACGCGGCGAGGAATACCAGCCAGCCAGGCTTCCAGGGCAGTCCGGAAGGAATTGGGGAAAATGATGGCGACATCAAATCGCTCGCGAATGGATCGAGCCACGCTGAAGACGCTTTGTTTGGGCGCGATCGTGATAATCTCATCCACCGAAGAGACCGTTTTCCAAAAATCAGCCAGCTTCTCGGGTGTCAGCACCGTTACGCGGGCATCTGGCCGGCCCTCTTTGATCGCCTTTACCGCAGGGACGCTCATCACGGCGTCGCCCAGCCAGTTACTTGAGCGGATCAGGATCTGAAATGGCTGTAGGGGTTTGTCGCCCGCCACGACGCCGCGTTTATATTTCGCCAGCAGAAATCTTGGATTCGGCGTCTTCCAGCGATTGTGTCCCCAAAGCCAGTCCGAGGGATTTCGCCGGACTTGGACTTCCACGGCGCGATTGACGGCCGCGGCGATTTCTTCCGTGCTGCGCCCTTTGGTTTCTACGAAGGGGTCGAGGACGTACCTCCAACGGCCCGGCGCGACCGTGTGCACCGTCATGGGGAGAATCACGGCGCCAGCGCGCATGGCCATGGTTCCAACGAGAGGGGTGGTGGATGCAAGCCGGCCAAAGAGAGGACACCATACGCCATTATCGCCGGCGTGCTGATCGACGAGCACGCCCAGGCCGCCCGGAGTGCGGATCATCTGGATGGCTGCCTGAATGCCGTCCTTTCGTTCGAAAAGTCGCAAGCCCAGCCGGGCGCGGTGAGCGCGCATTTCCGCGTCGATATAGGGATTACGAAGACGCTGGTAGAGAGTGCCGGCCAAAGGGAAAAGAAGGGGTGTTACTTGAGAAATCAGTTCCCAATTGCCGGTGTGGCTGATGATTCCAATCATCGGCAATTTTTCATCGACAACACGTTTTACTTGGTCTGAGCCTTCCACGCTCACGAGATCGAGGATTTTTTCCCGGGGAAGCCGCGCGATTTTTAACCCGGAAAGGAGATTGGCCACCAGCGAGCCGAAATGTTCGCGAGCGACTTTGCGTCGCTCCGCCTCGCTCATTTCCTGGCCAAAAGCGATTTTGAGATTGTGCAGCGCCAGCCGGCGATAGGGGATCGCTATATAGTATCCGATCGTGCCCAGAAATTGCCCAAAGCGAAACGTGGCCGCCAGCGAAAGCGGTCGCACGGCCAGGCCGATAGCCAGATAGATCCAATAACCCAGCCGATCCATCAGCGCGGCGGCTTCTTCCAAAAAAGATTCTTCAAGGGGTGCTCGTCCGTGAGATTGGCCTCGATGCCGCCGAGCCGGTTTGCGTCGTAGAATTGCACGCCCACATAGTAGTAGAGCGGGCAGATCGGCACTTCCTCGGAGACCAGCATTTTTTCGGCGTCGCGGAAAATATCCGCGCGCTTTTTGCGGTCGGCCTCGCGTCCCGCGGCGGCGATGAGCTCGTCGAAATGAGCATTGCTCCAGCCGGTGCGGTTGTTTCCGTCGTCTTTGACAAAGCAGGCAAGGAACGTATTGGCATCGTTATAGTCTCCCACCCAGCTCGAGCGGCAGAAGTCGAAATCGATGCGGGAAAGGGAATTGAGATAGACCTGCCATTCCTGACGTCGGAGCTGAAAGTCGATGCCGAGCTCCTGCTTCAGCATGCCCTGTAGCTCGATCCCGATATCGGAGTCAACTCCGCCGGTTTCACCCGTGATGAGATAGTAAACCAGCGGGAAACCTTTGCCGCCGGGGTAGCCTGCCTCGGCGAGCAGCTTGCGCGCGCGTTCCGGATCGTAATGCAAGCCTGGCGGGGGATCGTAGTTCGCGGTCCCTGGTGGCGTGAGACTATCGGCGGGCACTTCCCCGGCGCGCGTTACTTTATCGGTGATGCGTTGCTTGTCGATCGCCAGGCAGAAGGCCAGCCGCACGCGCGCATCGTCGAAGGGCTTGCGGGTCACATTGAAGCGCAAAAAGTAGTTTCCCAAAAAAGGCGCGGAATGATAATCCGGTCGCTTCTTAAGCTCGGTGATGAAAGCGGTGGGCGTGAGCACCTTGTCGATCATGAGATCGGCCACACCGGTGGAGTAAAAGTTGAAGGCGGTGTTTCGATTCGCCGTGGGCAAGGCGTCGATGCTGCGCATGCCGATGTTGGCCGCATTCCAGTACTGAGGATTTTTCACCAGGCGGATGCGATCAAAGAGCCGCCACTCGCCGAGCGTGAAAGCGCCGTTGGAAATGAGCCGTCCCGGTTTCGTCCAGCTTTCGCCGAGTTGCTCCCAATGCTCCACGCTCGGCGTGTGCACCGGCAGCAGTGTGGAAAAGGCGCAGAGATCGAGGAAGAACGGCGTGGGATTATCCAGAGTCACTTCGAGCGTGTAGGCATCGGGCGCGCGCACGCCTACCTCCGCGAAATCCTTCACCTTGCCTTCGTTGAAGGCCTGCGCGTTGTGAATGTAGTAAAACTGCGAGGCGTACTCGCTGCCGGTCTCCGGCTTCAACGTGCGCCGCCAGGAGTTGATGAAATCCGCGCTCGTCACGCCATCGCCATTGCTCCACTTCGCATTGTGCCGCAGGTGAAAGGTGTAGTGCAGCTCATCCGGCGTGATCTCCCAGCTTTCCGCCACACCCGGCTTCGAGTGCCCGGTGGAATCAAACGCCGTCAGCCCTTCAAAGAGCGCGTAGGCAATCCGCCCTTCGAGTTGGCCGGTCATTAAAGCCGGATCAAGCGTCTGCGGCTCGCCCCCATTGAGAAAGACGAGATCCGCCCGATCCAAAGGCCGCCCGCAGCCGCAGAGGGTTGCGATGGTGAGGAGACAGAGAAGTGAAATTCGAAGGGCCGTCTTGGTCACGTTTTTGATGACTGGAAAAATGCAGTGATCATGGCGAAGAGCCAAGTGCCAAGTGGCGATGCCTCTGAGCCACACTCAGTGTGTTTTCCAAAAGCAACGCACTACTGTCCCATCGCGCTTCCATTTCTCGCGTTGCCGCCGGGATGGGCGTTATTACCGACGGTTCTTACACGGATGTATGGTACGACTCGAAATACCTCTTGGCATAGGTAAGAGAACTATCCCGGGCACCGAACGAGCTTTGGTGATCGTAGGCGGCCTTGTGCGGGGGCGAAAGCTGGAACTTTTGAAAAACCTGATAGAATTGGGGGCATGCAGGAGGCTGCCAATTTCACTCAGATGCAATCCACGAACGCGCCGGCTGCAGACGAAGCCGCACGGCGGTGGCGCGCCAGTTTGCCGGGCGAGTTGCGGCAGAAGAGCCTGTTGCGCGGTGGCCTGCTCGTCTCTGTGGCGGTCATCGGGTACGTTGCCTCCATGGTGGGAGCCGCTTGTTTGCCGACTGCCTTGGGGCGAGCGGTGTGCATGGCGGTGGCGCCGTGGATGATTGCCGCCTTGTTCATCATCGGCCATGATGCGGCTCACAATAGCTTTACGCAGTACGGCTGGCTGAACCGTTTCCTAGGGCGGCTGTTGTTGCTGCCGGCCTTGCATCCCTACACGTCTTGGGTCCATGCGCACAACACACTCCACCACGGCGGTACGAATCTGCGCGGAAAGCATCCGGACTTTGTGCCCTTCACCAAGGCGGAATACGACCGGCTGCCGGGCTGGCGCCGACTTTTGGAAAGACTCTATCGCTCGCCGGTAGGTCCTGGTTTCAGTTATATGATCGGCTTTTACTTTGGCTATCTTCTCTTTCCCGATGAGGAGCGCCGCCCGCCCCAGCGCCGGCAGTTTGAATGGGATCGGTTACTTGTGGCAGGGTTCTTTGTGCTGCAAATCGTGGGGATGTATCTCCTGGCGCGCCACACCCCGGGGCTGCTCGTGCCGCCGCTCCCTCATGCATTCATGGAAGTGATCGTGCCCTGGGCGTTTTGGGTCCAGTTCATGGGATTTATTTCTTTCGTTCAGCATACGCATCCGCGGCTGGCGTGGTATGACGATCCGCGGGAGTGGTCTTTCTATCACGTGCAACTCAAAAGCTCGACGCACGTGGTCTTTCCGTTTCCGATGGAAAGGATCATCCACAATGCCATGGATCACGCTGCCCATCACCTCGATCCTGGTATTCCGCTATATCATCTGCCCCAAAGCCAGCGCTTGTTGGAGGAAAGCTGCGAGGAACACGCGGCGGTCATCCGCTGGTCTCCCTGGCAATATTGGGAATTGTGCCGCGTCTGCAAACTCTACGATTTTCAACGGCACTGCTGGACCGATTTCGAAGGCAATGTCACTTCGGAGACGGGATTAACGGGGTTGGCGTTCAAGGATGCCAAACCGCCCGAGACGATTCCGACAGCCGTGGGCTCACTTCAGAAATGATGCGGCACTAAAGTGAACGATCCATAGGAGTGGCAGCCTGACCATATCCGAAGAGTTGGATGTGGTGGAAGCTGACACTTTTGGGAAACCAGACACAATTTCGAAAACGCGAGGGCCTGCCGACCTCACTCGAGTGCGGAACACGAATGCCAAGCTGGCAGACGAGGCCGCCCGGCGGTGGCGATCGGACTTGCCGGGAAAATTGCGGCAGAGGAGTTTGCTGAGCGGGGGTTTGCTCCTTTCCGTTGCGGCCTCCGGTTATATCGCTCTCATGGTGGGCGCCGTTTGGCTGCCGACTTTTTTCGGGCGAACCGTTTCCTTGGCACTAGCGCCCTGGATGATCGGGGCTTTGTTCATCATCGGTCATGATGCGGCGCACAATAGCTTTACGCCGTATAGCTGGCTGAATCGTCTGCTCGCCCGGTTGGTTTTGCTACCAGCCTGGCACCCTTACACCTCCTGGGTGTATGCGCACAATACGCTCCACCACGGGGGGACGAATCTGCGCGGGAAGCATCCGGATTTCGTTCCTCTGACAAAGGAGGAATACGATCGGCTGCCGCGTGGGCGGCAATTTCTGGAAAGGCTCTATCGCTCGCCGCTGGGCTCGGGTCTTAACTATCTCGTCGGTTTTTACTTTGGCTATATCCTCTTTCCCGGCAAAGAGCGCCGACCGCCCCTGTACCGGCAATTTGAGTGGGATCGGTTACTTGTGGCGGGGTTCTTTGCCCTGCAAATCCTTGGCATGTATCTCCTGGCGAGCCACACTTCGGGACTGTTTCTGCCGCCGCTCGCTTATGCGTTCTTTGATGTGATCCTGCCCTGGGTGATCTGGATTCAGTTCATGGGATTTGTCTCCTTCATTCAGCACACCCATCCTCGACTGGCGTGGTACGACAATCCCAAAGAATGGTCCTTTTACCACGTGCAGCTCAAAAGCTCGACGCATGTGGTCTTTCCGTACCCGATCGAGAGGATCATGAACAACATCATGGACCACGCCGCGCATCACCTCGATCCGGCGATTCCGTTATATCACCTGCCCGAAAGCCAGCGTTTGCTGGAGGAAAGCTGCGAAGAACATGCGGCAGTCATTCGCTGGTCTCCCTGGCAATACTTGGAACTATGCCGCGTCTGTAAGCTTTACGATTTTCACCGACATTGCTGGACCGATTTCGAAGGGAAAGCCACTTCGGAAACGGGGTTGCCGGGGCTGGCCTTCAAAGGCGGCATCGAAGGGGCAAGCGAAAGTCTGTCGCCAGCCGGATCACAGACCCGGCCTACAGCAACTGGTCCTGACAAAGCAGGTTCAGTTACCGATTCCAGCATCCGGTTAAACTGACAAGGGACGTCTTTTCTTTCGAATAATTTGGCTTTATCCAGCGCTGCTGTAGGCCGGGTCTGTGACCCGGTTGGCGAGAGATTTTGAGTCCTGTCAGGTCTCCGACATTTTCGACCGCGGCAGCGGGAAAAGCTGGAATACTATAGTACACTCAGTCGCAACGAGGGTTAGAAGTAGGACGGACCTCTTTCTTC
>FTBG01000313.1_pt1 | contig 36391 bp, 27 predicted proteins | sample 1639311 | NCBI WGS metagenome assembly FTBG01 (sample SAMEA3914864, study PRJEB12502) | metagenome | biome: forest; material: soil | place: USA | collected 2012-03-12 | depth 0.3 m | reverse complement strand
GCGTCCGCATGGCCGGGATCGGCAGCGGCGAGAGCTTTTACGGCGGAACCCTTGACGATCGGGGTTTTGTCGCCCGGGGATTCGTACTGGGTGAGGAGGTCACGGACTTCCATTTCGACGAGGTCGAGGAGTTCCGGATCGTCCACCATGTCCACCTTATTCATGAAAACGACAATGGCGGGCACGCCGACCTGGCGAGCGAGAAGGATGTGCTCGCGGGTCTGGGGCATGGGGCCATCTGCAGCAGAAACGACGAGGATCGCGCCGTCCATCTGAGCCGCGCCGGTGATCATGTTCTTCACATAGTCAGCGTGGCCAGGGCAATCGACGTGCGCGTAGTGGCGCTTGTCGGTCTGGTATTCGACGTGAGCGGTATTAATCGTGATGCCGCGTTCTTTTTCTTCGGGAGCGGCATCGATCTCGTCGTACTTCTTGGCTTCGGCGAAGCCTTTCTTCGAGAGAATGGTAGTGATCGCCGCCGTGAGTGTGGTTTTTCCGTGGTCAACGTGGCCGATCGTGCCGACGTTCACGTGCGGTTTATTGCGTTCGAATTGCGCCTTGGCCATAGGGTCAGGTCAGTGGGTTGTTTTTGTTTTTTGGTTGGTGATAAAACTCAAGGGCCGGCGCGGACGCAAGAAGTGGAGCCTGAGACCGGGATTGAACCGGTGACCTCGTCCTTACCAAGGACGTGCTCTACCGACTGAGCTACTCAGGCGTCTGCTTCTCGCGATCATCGGAATTTGCATCCCAAACGACCGGCGCTTTCCGAGCTTCAGAGGGCGAAAAAGCCCGAACCGGACCGGGTTTGCACCCGAGACCGATCAGGCTGTCTCAGCCCTCTTTTTCCGAAAAGCGAGCGGGCAACCTAGACGGCGGGGTGGGGGGTGTCAAAGGGTTTTGTTGGGAGTGAAAAGCGGAACGCAGAGGAGGCCATTTTTAAAACGCTCAACTCTCGACCTTCAACGCTCAACACCCGATTTCCCTCGTTTTTTTTACACCCAAGCCCGCTCTTGTCCGATCGCGTCGGTCCATCGTTCAATTTGCTCGGGAGTCATATCGCTGCGCTGAATGCGTGCATCCACGTATTCCCAGCGCTCGATGTCGGGCAGGAATTGCGCGCGTGAGATGAGTGTGCCTTGGCAGATCGGGTTTGCCGATCTCGCGGCGGCAGGTGTGGGCTTCTCGTCCATACGCCGCTGAAGATCCTGCATCACTACAGTGGGAATGCGGTCACGCTCCGCGGGATAAATAAAACCGAAAAGGACCAAGTGTGCGAACAGCACGCGCCAGTCCTCGCCGAAGCGTGCCAGCAGGTGATCCCAATTTATTTTTTCCGCGCGAGCTTGCAGCAGGTGGGCGACATCGGCGCCGTCGTATCGTTCCCGTTCCATGATATAGGCTTTCTGCCAGATCATTTCTTCGACGGGGACAAGCCGAGCGGATTCGCCGAGGAGCACGGTTCCTTCGTTTCCGCGGAACCATAGGTCATCCACTCCGCACAGCCCATTGCCCGCACGGAAAATGATATCGATGAAATTTTCGCCGTAGTGCGCTTTGGCCAGCCAATGGGAAAAAGTAACCTCGGCGCGGTAGTGTGCGCGATGAAAGGCCTCGAGAGCGCGAGCGACATCGTCGGGGCGGATGAAGACATCAAAGTCTTTGGTGTCGCGGATGATGCCCGTGTACTCGCGCAATGCATAAGCACCGCCCACCAGAAAAGGAATGCCGGCCTCGTGGAAAAGCCGGATGGCATGTGCGTAAAAGCCTTTTTCGCTATCGGGGGCTGCGTGTTTTGACATCACCCCTCAGTACGGACCTGGAGACCAACTGGGACGCCTGCGAGCCCGGGTGTAATTTCTATTTAACCCGTATAGAGACAGCTCCGCCGCCGGATACGATTTATAAGATGATGCGAAACGATCACAGCGCCTTTCGGATCGCTGCAGCCAGCGATCTTCACTACTCGAGAAATTCCAAAGGCCACGCCAAAGATCTGTTTGCCCAAGCGTCGGAGGAAGCCGACGTGCTCGTGCTTTGCGGAGATCTCACGGATTACGGCCTGCCGGATGAAGCGCATGTCTTGGGTGAAGATTTGCATGCAAGTTGCCGAATTCCTGTCGTGGCGGTTTTAGGTAATCATGACTACGAATCGGAGAAAACGCCGGAAGTGATCAAAATCCTAGAAGCTGCGGGAATGCATATCCTCGACGGCGAGTGCCTCGAGATTGGCGGCGTAGGGTTTGTGGGGATTTCGGGTTTCGGTGGCGGCTTTGGAGCGCGGATGCTCAGTGCCTGGGGAGAGCCTGCAATCAAACATTTCGTGCAGGAATCTGTGGATCAGGCTTTGAAGCTGGAGCGTGCTTTGGGACGGCTGCGTACGAAGCGGAAGATTGCGCTGCTTCACTATTCACCGATTAGGGAAACGGTGGTGGGAGAAGATCCCGAGATATTTCCGTTCCTGGGTTCGACGCGCCTGGAAGGGCCGCTCAATCGATTTCAGGTCGATGCTGCGTTTCACGGCCATGCACACAATGGCACGCTTCGCGGACACACGTCCGCGGGGATTCCTGTTTTCAATGTCGCGCCGGTGATTTTGAAGAGAACGCAACCTGCGCCTTTCTTTAGCTATACCCTGGAAATGGACCCTGCCGCTGAGCCGGCTGTAGCCGCGGCGTTGATTTGAAGGGAAATTGAAAGGCTAAAACAAGTAACGTGTAAATGTTAAATCAAGCCGCGTCAAATGGTGATTTGTGGCTTGCCGCCGTTAAAGCTAATCTTCTTCCGTCAACGCATTGCTTTCCGCAGCCGAAAGCCGGCTCTCGTGATCCGCTTCCTCAATTCCCTCTTCCACCAGAATTTCCGGGACGCCAGCTTCGTCTTCCGGTGTTACTTTAGGTGCCTGAATGCCACTGGCGGAAGGTGATTCGTCCCATTCGGTGACGCTTTCCACTTCGGGAGCGGCTTCCGGAGATTGAGGGTCCACTACACCCTGAAATTCCGCGCGAGCGAGGATGCGATCCGTTTCGTTGGGAGCATCGCGCCCATCCATTTTTGCCAGCTCCCGCGCTCGCTTTTCCACCATCTCGGGCGTCGCCGTTCCCAGCCCATCGATGCCGGATAAGATTTTTCCTTCGTGCTGTGTTCTCTCACTCATGGCTTTCTCAACCGTTTCGAAAAATCACCGCCTGGCGGCTGCCTCATTTCCGCTTTGTAGCTGTGCTCAGAGCCAAAAGAGGGATGAGCATTTCGTCGTTTTTTTTTGCGGAGAAATTTTGTTCAACTCACTTTCCGTGGGTAAAACAGCCCATCTTCGATAGGAAGTTGACGTTCCTCCCTAAAGCGGCTCCAGGGTCGTCATCCCAACTGTCATCGCGACTGCATTATTCAGCGGCATCCGCTTCAGCTCGTGTCCGCGTCCCCAGGAATCCGAATAGAGGATTTCCTGCGTCTTATTGTTATATCCGATGATCAGGCGCATATGGCCGCCGCTATTTTGCATGGAAACGCCATGCTCCGGAAACAACCCTACCACCACCGACCACAAGAGCGGAACGCCTTGATTAATGTGATCTTCCACGGCTCGCTCGAAACGGGATACTTCCGCTTTGTTCTTCGTACGCACTTCGGAAAGGAGGTCCGGCTTCATCGCTTCAAACATTCCATTGATATCAATGAAGTGCCCCTGATCGGGAAGTTGGGCTACGCTTTCTTTTTTAGCGGCCCGATTATATTCCGTTTGCAGCGCCAGGATTTGTTTTATTTCCAATTGCTCCACCGCGTGAACGCGCACATGAAGGCGCGCGCTTAACTTCTTCAGAGCGCCAAACATCGCTTCCGGACTGGTGCCGCCTTCGGTAGCCGTATTTGCCACCTGCGCGAGTTCATTTTCGTCGACGGAGACTCCGTAATACCGCATCACCCTCTCGGTGCACGCCACGGCGCAGTAGCCTTTCTGCCCTTGATCCACCATCGGAATATCGGCAATGAGAACGTCTCCCGAATTGCTATCCCGTTTCACATGGGTGAGGCCGTTGAATCTGGCCTGCGCCGCATTTGAAGCCGATGCTAACAAACTTGTAGTGCGAGTTGGAGGAGTGACGGTGAGGCGCACAAATTCCGCGCGGAATGGAACATCCCGCGATTTCATTTCCCGGGTAAAAGAATACTCGAGCAGATACTGCGCGGTGGGATTTTGCCAAAGCAAGCCTTCGGCATGCACCGCGTTGCCGGCTTCCCGGCCGCGCGGTGTGTACTTTACCTTAGTCGCGGTGTCCAAGGCGTCGATGGTCTTGCGCAAAAGCTCCTCAAATACCTCCTTCTTGATCTCGCCGGCATCGCCGCGGGAGTAAATCGTGGCTACAAACTGAGTTAATTTCCCGCCTTCGAAGCGGACCAGCGATTCCGTGACCGGCAGATTGTAGAGTGTCAGAATATTCTCAGGGTTTAAATCATGCGTCGCCGCGCGTGCCGAATCGCGGGCATTCGAAGTCCATCGGAATTGACGTGATTCACTGAGGCGCTCGAATGAATCCTGGTTCAATGACCATAGATCGGGTTTGGCCAGCAAGGGATCGAGTGGTCCGCCAAGTGCGGCGGAAGCCATGCACAGAAGAAGAAAGACGAGCCGTTTCATGGAGGGGCGGTGGTGAGACCGGCTTTAATAAACACACAAATTTGCCGAGGAGCAAGTGCCCCACGACTCAGTTTTGCGGAAAATCGTACGGCCCTCTATTGCTCAAGCTGCGCAATCTCGGCGATGCGCTCGCGGTGGCGCCCGCCTTCAAATGGGGTGGCCAGCCAAAGATCGACGATCTCCAGCGCTTCTTCGATGGAAATCATGCGCTGGCCGAGCGACAACACATTGGCATCATTGTGCTGCCGGCCAAACCGCGCCGACCTGAGGTCCCAGCACAGGGTGCAGCGAATTCCTTTGACTTTGTTGGCTACGATCGCCTCGCCATTGCCCGAGCCTCCGAGGACGATGCCGCGTTCTGCTTCGCCTCGGGCCACACATTCCGCGGCGGGTTGGATGAACTTTGGATAATCCACAATGGCATCCGAATCGGTTCCAAAATCGCGCACCTCGTGGCCGAGTTCCCGGAGATGGGCGATAATGCGTTGCTTGTATTGAAATCCAGCGTGATCCGAGCCGATGGCAATTTTCATAGCAAGTGATAGGTTTGAGTTACTTTATCTCTTCAAGGCGCCGATGTTTTCTCCCGGAAGTGCATTTACCATGGACCAATTGGGCTTTGGTAGTTGGTAGCTGGCAGTTGAGAGTTTTTTTCGCTTAAATATCAAAGGCCATGCCCGATCCCGCCGGCGCCATCCTCAGCATGTCGTCGATGGTCCGGCCATCGAGCATCGCCGAAAGATCCCGCCGCACTTCGGTCATGAGCAATCGAAGCGGACAGGTCTGCGGATCGGGGCAGGTGCACGGTTCGCCCTGCGGCTCCATGGCGCAGGGGACAAGGGCAAGCGGTCCATCCAAAATGCGGATGACTTCCCCGACGCTTACTTCGGTGGGCGCCTTGCGAAGGTTGTAGCCTCCGCCCACGCCCCGCTTGCTGGCTAGCAATCCCGCATGGCGCAAAGCCAGCAGGATTTGCTCGAGATACTTGATCGGGATATTTTCCTGTGCGCTGAGCTCCTGGATTTGCCAGGACTTCTTTTGGCGGGCCATGGCCACCAGCGCCCGCAGCGCATATTCAGCTTTGCGGGAAATGCGCACGTTCGTTCAGTAAGTCTGCAGCGCTCCCCCTGCCGCCTGCGTTTCCTGCATTTTGATCATCGGCGAATCACCTTCATAAACGTGAGTGATCGATTTCTTTTGACGGGGATGGCTGGCGCAGCCCCACGTAAAGCAAGTCAGTGCGAGGAGGAGGGATAAGGAGATGCGCATGTGCGAGAAGTTCAAAGCTTCGAGTCCAAAGTGCAAGACTCAAAAGAAAATGAATTAGCCTTCCGGCGGACGGCTCATGGCTCGCTTCCTTTGCAAAATAGGAATAGAAAATCGTAGGTCCTCAATACCCCCCTCATCTATGCAAGTCCGCAAGGCCCACCGCCGCACCCCTTCACCGTCCCTCGAACTCCTCGAATCCCGCATCGTCCTCGCCACCCACATCTGGATGGGACCGGCGACCGGAGGCAATTGGAGCACTCCCGCAAACTGGTCCGGCAATTCCGTCCCGACCACGGGTGAAAACGGCGGCACCATCGTCCAATTCAACGGGGGAATCACTTCCACGGACGACATTGCCAGCCTCACTGTGGATGAAATTCACTTTTTGGCGGATGGCGATACGATCAACGGGGCTGCGAATGTTTCGCTGGGCCTAAGCGGCTCCGCTGTGTCCAACAATCTCGTTAACGATGCTGGGAATAACAAGATTTCCAGCTCGCTGCCGCTGAATCTCGGTGGCTCCGCAATTTTTGCCGTAGTGACGGCGGGAAAACTCACGCTGGACGATGCCATCGGGAATCTCCCCAACTCTACCAATGGCTTGGCGCTGCACCTCGGGGCCGGCACGCTCACGTTATCTGGCGCGGCTGCAAATACCTTTACCGGCAACCTTTCCGTGCTCCAAGGCACGGTCGAACTCGCTAAAACCGGTGCGGTTGCTTGTGGAGGGGCCGTGGTAGTTGGCCTCGGCACGGGCTCCGCAAACTCCGCACTTCTCCGCGAGATCAATAGTGATCAGATCCCCGATGCTTCCAGTGTCACCTTGGGCGCGGATGGGGAGTTTGTTCTTTACGGAACGAACAACACCGTGGTTAACGACACCATTAGCAACCTATTGCTTCAGACTGGTACGAATAGCGGGGCCAATGTGACTTCCGTGGGATTGGGCGGAACGGGCACGCTGAGCATCGCTGGAAACCTTACTGTCAGTAAAACCGGCAGCGGCGCGTCCGGAGCGTCCATTTCGGGCGTGTTGGATTTTGGGTCCCACGCTCCGTCTATCACCGTCGATAGCGGCTCGGTGACCGCGGATCTCGCGGTACACGCGAAGATCACTGGGTCCGCCGGTTACTACAAGTACGGCGCCGGTATCATGGAGCTTTTTAATACCGGACCGAATGGTTCAACCCAAGTGTATGGCGGCACGCTCCTCCTCAATTCGCCGGGAGTGAATGATGCGGTGAACGGAGATATCTATGTCGGCAATGGCAGTGGCGCAGCATCCAGCAGCGTCGTACGCCTGCTACAAAGCGCGGAGATTTCCACATCCGCGACTATTCATGTCGGGATCGATGGCTTGCTGGACATCAACGGCAATTCTCAAACTATTGATACTTTGAATCTCTCGAGTGGTACGACACAAGCGTCCTCCGTAATGTCCGGGGCGGGATTGCTGATAGTTGAGAAAATACAACTGTTTCAATCCGGAACCGGAGCGACTCCGGGAGTTATCTCGGGTCATATCCAAATGGCTGGAACGCCAAGTATTCAGGTTTTCGACGGCAGCGCGAGCGCCGACCTATTTGTCGTCGGCTCAATCGCCGGAACTGATGGCTATACAAAGACTGGGGCCGGGACGCTCGAACTGGTCGGCTCGGGGCCGACTGGCAAAGTAAGCGTCCAGGCTGGCGGACTGCTTTTGGATTCCGCGGGGACAAACGACGCCGTCAAGGGAGATCTCGAAATCGGCATGGATGCGTCCAATTCGACCGCGTTCGTGCGCCTGCTGGCGCCATCGCAGATCGCTGATACAAGTAACGTAACGCTGGATACCAACGGAACGCTGGATACCAATAATTTTACCGAAACGATCGGCGGCTTGACGCTGGAAAGCGGGAGCGCTGCGGGCGCCGTGGTTTCCGCGACAGGGGCGCTCACTGTCGCCGGCAACATCTCTCTGGCGCTTTCCAACGGCGGCGGACATTCCGCAACGATCAGCGGAATCATCAATCTTGGGACAGGCAACATCCTGGTGCAGGACGGCGCGGCTTCTTCCGATCTTCTCATCACCGCGCAGATCACCGGTACGCACGGACTGACCAAAATGGGCGCCGGCACGCTGGAAATAGCAGACACTGCCGATGATACCTATACGGGAATCACTGCGATCAATGAGGGGGTGGTTCTGCTTTCCTCGCATATAGCGACCAAATCCACATCGGATACCGTGATCGTGGGCGACGGCATTGGCGTGCCGGGCAGCGCTGAACTGACGCTCAGCATCTTTTCCGTCGTGCCCGATACGGCCTCCATTACGGTGCTCGGCGACGGTTTGCTGGACGCAGCATCCCACCCTGATATTGTAGCGTCGATCGATGTACACGCGCAGGGCCACATCTCGATCGGAAACACCAACTTCACAAGTAATGGGCCGCTCAGCCTGGCTTCCGGCAGCGTTTTTACGGCGACGTATCTCACGAATCTTAGATCGGGCGGTCCGGTGACGCTCGGTGGCAAATTAGATTTCGAACCCAATAGCGTTCCTGCCATCGGTACCGCCTACACAATCGTTACGAATACCGGCGCGCTTGCTGTGAGCGGAACCTTTGATGGTCTTCAAGAGGGCGCAGTTTTCGGTACCCACTATGGGCTTTTTAAGATCTCGTACGTCGGCGGGACTGGCAATGACGTGACTGTTACGGCCGTTGATTCTAGCCAAAGTGTCACAGTTCTCCCCGGAGGAAAGAGCGCTACCTATACGGACGTCGATGGGGATATCGTTACCGTTAAAGTAACCAAGGGAACTTTGACCGCGGCTGATTTCAGTTTCGGCGGCTTTGGCTCCGGAGTCCCCACAGGCTTGCAGTTGCAGGAACTGGATTTGAGCGATCCGGGCTTTGCCGGTGCCAAAGTAACGATTTCGGCCAAGCCCGGCCTGTCCGGCGGAAACGGCAAGGCGAACGTTGGTCTAATTCAATCAAGCAACGATTTGGCCTCGGTCACCGTTTCTGGCGACCTGGGGGCTATCAACGCGGGGGATGCCGATCTGAAAGTGCCCGGCATTGGCACGCTCACCGTCGATGGCATGGGCGAGTTTGGCTTGCTCACCCAGCGCGCAGGTGGTGCTCTCGACAGCACGGTGAAAAACATCGGCTCTCTCGTGGTGAAAGGGGACATCCATGGCCCGGATCTCGTTCTCGGAGCGGCCGGCAAGATCAGTGTCGGTGGTTCGGTGACTGGCGATGGCACGCAAGGCTCGGGCATCCTCTCGCTCGATTCCGCCGGCAGCATTTCCATCGCAGGCGACCTGCGTGCCAATGGGGATGGGAGCGCGGAGATCACGGCGACCGGCATCATTAAGAGCATTAAGATCGGTGGATCTTTGGATGCCGGAAGTTATCTCAGTAGCGGCGCCATATTTAGCAATGGCGATTTGAAAAGCATCACGATCGGTCACGATATGCTAGGCGGCGCCGAGATCGTCTCGCGGAGCGCCATCGGAGCGCTATCTATCAAGGGACAAGTGCTCGGCGGAACTGGCGCATCCGCTGCGCTCATTTCCGCTTTTGGCGAAGCGACTGCGCCTTTGAAAGGACAGGATGTCGCCATCAAGAGTATAGCCATCGGCAAAAGTGCGACGAACCTGCAGGTCCACGGTGGATTTGATGTCGGTGGCGCCGCCAACGCCGATGCGGTCATCGGCAAAATCAGCATTGGAGGTGACCTTCGCGCGAGCGATATCATCGCGGGTGTTACTCCCGGCGGAGATGCTATCTACGGCACGGCGGACGATGCTAAACCAATGGTGACGCGCGACTCTGTCAACCGCTTCTCGACCATCGCCAGCCTCATTGTGAAAGGCCAGGCGCTTGGCAGCGTCACTGATACTAGCGATGCCTACGGCATCGTCGCCGAGCAAATCACGGCTGCCAGCATCGGCGGCATAAAGCTCAAGCTAACCTCCGGCCCACACAGTACCCAGGATGTCTTCGCGCTTGGCTTCGCCAGCGCGGGCTCCGGGGGCGCACCTTCCGATCTCTATTTGCGCGAAGCGACGATGTAGGGTGCATGAGGGTGAGAAAATGATCGAGCACAGATCGAGGTACGCCTTGAGGCCGAACCTTATGCACTGCCGTCACCGTAGAAGCCAGCTACTGTCCGTCCCCAGATCGCCTGAGACCGCTCGGGGTCGGGTTCCTCCACCATCTGCTTCGCTCCAGCGGTCAATTCTTCGGGAGACCATCTTCTTTCCGTGCTTATGCCTGCGCGCTTCGCCATCCATTCCTGAAGTGCGCGAAAATCCTCAAGAGCTAGTTGCTCGATAGCCGTTTCAATTTCAGAGATGGTGCTCATCTCAGTCACCTTAGCGCAGTCGGTTGGTACCCCGCTCAAGGCGGCCGCGAGGACAAAGGCTCGGGGCTGAGTTCATTTGGGCGACAGTGACGATTGCGCTTAAGATTACGAATTAGCATGGGTCAATTCGGGTATGCCTCCGTCTGCTCGCCCTTTTGTGCTGCTATTTTTCGCAACGTCTTCGTTGGTCCGTGCCGCATCGCCTGCTCTCGCACCTTGGGGAAACAACCACGATCCCTCAGATGTCCCGAAATCGCACGTTGAAGAAATCACCACCGGGCAGAGCAATTATACTATCGTCCAGGGTGGAACGATGGATGGGCGCAATTGCCGGTCGCCGATGGGCTGCGGGATCAACCGCGAAGGCGCGTTCGTGCAGACCTGGGAATCGAATCGTGCCGTGCGCTTGGAAAACATCGGCGACACGGACGTCGTAAATCCCTGGATCTCCAACGGACGCAATTTTCGCTCCATGCAGGAAATCGTCGCGCACGCTATCACGCCGGATATGACCGACGCGGAGAAGGCGTACGCGCTTTGGTACCAGGAGATTCAATACCGGCATCATTCGTCGGGCGATAACGATGAACTCCTCGATCCGGTCAAAGTCTTCAATATCTATGGATATAACACTTGCGGCAATGATTCCATCGCCCTGGCTTCGCTGTGGCGCGCTGCCGGCTTAAAAGCGGCGCCTGCGCACGCGCTGGGCCATTGCATCTCGCAGGCTTTCCACGATGGCGCGTGGCATTTCTACGACGGCGATATGCATTCCGTTTATCTTTTGCGCGATAACGAAACCGTTGCCAGTGAGCAGGATATCGTTCGGGATCACGATCTCATCAAGCGCACCCATTCTCAGGGCATCCTCATGCCCGACAGCGCGCGAGATGGCCAGGGCATGTCCGCGATGTATTTTTACGATGGTCAGACCACGGGCGAACGCGGTGCGACCAGCGCGGCTAGCATGAATATGGTCTTGCGGCCCGGCGAAGCTCTCGTCTGGCGCTGGGGTCATCTCGATCCGGTAAAATATCATAGCATCTCGCAAACCGCGCCTGTCTATGAAGCTACCATTTGCAACGGCCTCTGGGAATATCGTCCGGATCTTTCGAAGTCCGATCTTTGGCGCAAAGGAACGGCATCCGTGGAAAATATCCGCGCCGATGCCGAAGGAATCACCGCTGCCGATGGTCAAAAGGGATCGGTCGTGTGGACCATGCACATGCCGTACGTGATCGTTGGCGGACGTCTGGAGAGTGAGGGTGCCGGTGCGAAGTTCTTCGTCTCCACGGATGGCAAATCCTGGCAAGACGCCGGAGCCGATCTCGACCCGCTGTTTCCGAAATTTGGCACGGCTCGCTATGAATATAAGATCAAATGCGAATTGTCCGGCGCTGCGCATTTGCGCCGACTTGCGATAGTAAACGATCTGCAGATGGCACCCTTCGCTCTACCGGATTTGGCTGTCGGTGCAAATAAACTAACTTATAGCGATCAATCTCCCGGCGGACGAAAAGTGCGCATCACGCACGAATGGGTGGAGCGCAGCGCCTCGCATCCGCCCGTTGCTCCCGAGTCACCTATCTACCCGCCGGCCGGCGGCGAGTCCGATGGCACGGAGATCGCGTTTCAGTGGATGCCCGCGCACGATCCCGACGGCGGTGCGATCGCCGATTACCAGTTTGAACTTTCGAATCGCGCGGACATGCGCTGGCCCTTGTCGATGAGCTTTGACAAACTTGTCTCGAAAACCGGTGATTCCGAAAAAGCGAAATCCACGGGGACGCGCGCCGTCCCTTGCCAATACACACTGCCTCAACCGGGTTTGCTCGCTCCTGACAGAAAATACTATTGGCGCGTTCGTGCCGTGAACGCCAAAGGTGTGTGGGGCGACTGGAGTCCGACTTGGACTTTCACCGCGCGCGGCCCTTCCTACCCTATCACCGTCCGGCTCGACTACGATGCTGCCCGCAGCGTCGGCATCCTCCGCTGGCAGGCCAATCCCGCCGGACGCCGTGCAGTGAAATACCGCATCTATGGTAGCGACGAAAAAGGCTTCACCGTTGCCGATACTCCGCAACCCGGCATGGTCGGTGTTACCAAAGATGAAATGGCTGCGTGGAACCCGACATTCCCTGCCAATTTCATTGCCGAAACCACCGCCGCCGAATTCACTGTCCTCGGAACTTCCGTTACGTTACCCTCCGCGAACAAAACTTACTATCGCGTCGTTGCCATCGATGACTCCGGCAAGCGCAGTGGCCCGTCCGACTACGCCGCCGCTCCACAGCCGGTCATTTACAGCCCCCCGGTCCTTGCCGCTAAAACCGGCGCCGAATATAGGTATCCGGTCCTCGCCACCCGCTCTCTTGGCGATCTCAGCGCCCGGATGAAAAACGGACAGCAGGTCAACGGCTATTTCGACATCGAGCAACCCCGCTATACTCTCGATCGCGCGCCTTCGTGGTTGAAAATCGACGAGCAAACCGGCCTCCTCTCCGGCACACCCGACGCCGCAGGTTCAAGTAACATCACCGTCACCGCCCATCTGGAGCGCGAGGTCCGCAAGCTCGACGAAAACACGCTCAAATGGGGCAACGAAAAACTGCTCTCTGCGCGGAAGGAGCAAACCGGCGCCGCAACCCAAAGCTTTGTGATTGAGGTAAAGTAGAAGCGACTTAACATCTCCCTTGCAGCATCCTAAGCATTCCTCCCGTCTTATGAAGACTCTGCCCGTCGTTTTCGTTCTGGTGCTCTCTTGCTGTTTTCGCGCCATTGCTGGGGAACCGCAACTCACCGAGGTCCAAAGAATCGAAATCCCCGATCTTGAAGGCTCGATCTGCGTGGCCATTTCAGCGGATGGCCGTTTTGCCTACGTGGCTACAGGCGGTCACGCCCGTGAAGTATCGACTTTTACGCGCGATTTGCAGACGGGCCGTCTCGAATTCGTTGAGGCAGTGAAACGCCCGGACGTGATCTGCCCCATGCGGCTCCGCTTTTCCGCTGACGAGAATTACCTCGTTGTCGCTGATGCAAATACCAAATCCGCGCCGATTTTTCGGCGTGACGCCGCCACCGGTAAACTAACCAAATTCATCGACATCTCCGCAGATTTGGTCGCAAAGGCCGCGCTCACCAGCGTGCAGGACGCTCATTTGAGTCCCGACGGCCGCTTTCTTTATGTCGCCGGTGTCAATGGTCTGGCGATTTTCCAAGTGGCAAATCATCAGATTTCCTTGGTGCAAGTCCTCGCGAACCGTGTGGACATGGCGGACCTTCGCCCTTTTGCGCTGAGCCCCGATGCACGGTTTCTTTATTGCATCGCCCGGGCTTCCAATATGCTCACCGTATTTAGTCGTGATGCGACATCAGGCAAAATCAAATCCGTCCAGACACTTCAAAGCGGCGTGAATGATATTGATAGCCTGCGCGGCGCCTTTCGTGTCGATGCCAGTCGGGATGGCAAAAATGTCTATGTGAGCGCCGGTCGCTATGAGCGGGACGATCACGCCGTGACCGTCTTCACCGTGCAGGCCGACGGGACTTTGAAATTGTTACAGAAGCTCGTCAATGGCACGGATGATCTCTCCGAGTTTGAAGGGGGAAACGAAATCCGCGTGAGCCCGGACGGAAAATCGGTCTGCGCCGTCGCATCGCTTTCCGATCGTCTCTTTTACTTTCGTCGCGAACCTGAGACGGGGAAGCTAACCTTTATCACTTCCGCGCAAGTCGGAAATTTCAAGACACCCGGGGCTGCCGGTGTTTGCTTCAGTCCCGATAGCAAGTTTGCTTACGTCGCCGACGAGATAGAAAACATCGTCGATGTCTTTAAGCTCCCCTGAGAGAGTACAAGCCGTGCGGGATATTTTTCGAGTATCGGTTGTTGAGATGATTGGAATAATAGGTAGTTGGCTATCGATGACCTGATACGGTGCCATGCCTGTCCTGGCATTTGAATTTTGAGTGCATAATGAGATTCACGTGATACGATCCCGCCACCACCCTTATGTTTCGATGGTTCCACACCGCTCTTAAACGCGCTGAAGAAAGGGTTGCCGCGAAGGATCGAGGTTTGGAGCGTCCGCCCCACCTCGCGATAGGGCTGGCTAATATACCGGGAGCGATTCGCACGGTTGAAGGATTTCCGCAGCCGCAATGGTCAATCATTCGCTATGAGTTGGAGAAGCGATTTACGCCCCAGCAGGCGGAAGCCTATTGGCATTGGGCTTCTGTCGAATGGCTCGATCTCTTGCGGCGAACGCTGGGGTCAACGTTTCATCTCGACGAATCGGAGAATTTCCTGCTGCTCACATCAAAATCGCTCAACGATCGGCGCGCGTTTTCCCGGAAATCGGAATTCGCACTTGCCCGGCTCCGAGAACATTTCGGGGATGCCGCCCGGAAGACCGGCCGTGGCAAACACGTGATCATCCGCATGGATGACGAAGATAGCTATTATCGCTATGTATCTGCCTTTCATCATGAAGGCGAGCACGCGCCCAGTGGAGCGGTGTTCCTCAATCGAGGATATCGACATATCCTGCTGAAACAGTCGCAGAGCGAAAATCTGGAACTCGCTCATCAATTGACTCATTGCGTCCTGGCAGCACTTCCCTTGCCGCTTTGGCTCGGCGAAGGCCTGGCGCAGCTCATGGAAAGGATTGCCGCCGGCGAGAGCCGCATTCCGCCGGCTGAGATTTGGGAGGAGCATCGACGCTATTGGACGAAAGAAACCATCCGCGAATTCTGGAGCGGCGCTTCGTTCCACAAAACAGAATCACAAAAGCTTAGTTATAGCCTGGCACAGATTTTCGCCGAATTACTACACGCCGACTATAGAGAGAAATTCTCTGCATTCATCTGCCGTGCGCGATACGAGGATGCCGGACAAAAGGCGGCGGAAGCGCATCTCGGCATCACGCTGGGCGCGCTGGCGGCGACCTTCCTCGGAGCTGGTCAATGGGAGCCGACGCTGCCGAAGCCGGCTCCGCCTCCGGCAATTTCCTATGCGAAGCAATCCTTGATTCGCGAATTCCTCTGCGCCGGGCGGGTCGCCGATGCGCGTAAGGTATGGGAAGACGCGATCGTGAAAGCGGCGAATGTTAACGATCAGGCGGAAATCCTGAATTCTGTCGCGGCGATGGCTATTATGAACGACGACTTGATCGCTTTTGTGCCGGAAGCTCTGGAGCTGTGCGAACGGGCTTGCGGGCTGATGCCCGGAGACGCCGGCATTCCTTTCACTCGCGCGTGCCTGCTCGTGAGTGGGCAGAGGCACGCGGAAGCCGCGGAAGCGCTCCGTGGAATCGTAACACAGACCAAAGAGAATGATTGGCGTGGCGTGGCGTACTATTATCTGGCCCTGGCTGAATTCGGGCTCGAAAGGCCAGTCGAAGCAGAGGCCGCTTTTCAGGAGGCCTGTGCACTTGCGCCAAAATATCACATCCGCTTGCGCGTGGGTCGGGCGCTCCATGGAGCACTCGCGGAAGATGAGTATTGGATGGAAACGCCTGATGCCGAGGCGATCGAGCGTGAATAGCACAGAGCTTCGGAACGACTGAAGCAGGCATAGCATCGCAAGCCAAAGCCCTCCTGCGGAAGATCTTGGCCCGCATCGTGCTTTGTCACCGCTGCGATGCGCCACCTCACCAGAATTGCCCTAAAAATCACCAAAATGGTGATCATGATCGTCATCATGGGTGCAGTTTTCCGGCTTGCCCGGCCCCACATTATGAAGGCTGCCGGAGTGCCCGAGGGGATGCCGGGGATTGAAAGCGTGAAAGACGCACATTTTTCCTCTGAAGAAGCCGACCTGATGGCGACCGTTTTTAAAAGTGCGCTCCGCCTTTTCTCGGGATCCGCAAAAAGGGAAGAGCTGGCCGGTGAACTCAGCGACAAGCTCTACGGCCAGCGCGACGAGGCGGAAATGAAGGCCCTCGGCATCGAGTTGGTGAAGCCAGATGGCACTCCTGCTTCCGTCCACTCCGCGGAAAGCGCTACGAGTCCGAAATCGGGAACCAAGGAAGCGAAAGAAGCGCAGGCGGATGAGGCATCACCGGAAAGCCCGGCAAATAACATCCGCAAGGCCATGCTTACGAAAGTTTGGGCCAAAGCGGCGATGAATCCCGAGCTTTCCCTCATTCCGATCGTGCTTGTGGGAATGGTGGTCGTCGGACGTGTCCGGCGCCGGAATTCGCCTGAGGATGCATTCATGCTGCCGGACTTATCTTTAATGAATCCGGCGGACACGGAACCTTATACCATGACGCATGCGGTTCACTCGATGACCGCGGAAGATTTTGAGCTGCTCGTCGCACTCGTCTACCAGCGGCAGGGCTATCGCGTCGAGATGCCGGCCGGCGTGAGCGGTGGACGCGGCGGCGATTTCACGCTGATCCGCAAAGCGGAAAAGCTGCTCGTGCAATGCAAAAAATTACCCTCGGAGCACAAGGTGAACGTGGAGCGAGTGCGCGAATTGCACGAAGCCGCGGTGGCCGCCGGGGCAACGCGCGGTGTCTTTGTCGCCTCGTGCGGCTTCTCGTGGGACGCACGCAATTTTGCCAAATCAAAAGGCCTCACCATCATCAATGCGCGCACGCTTGATTCTTTGCTCAATGTAACGCGCCAGAAAGCCGACGATGACTTGCTCGCGGTAGCGGAATGGGCGCCGAAATTCATGAGCAAAGTGCACCTGACGCCCCCACACTGCCCGGCATGCGAAGCGCCGATGGATCAAGTTCGCGCCAGCACCGGCTCCGTGTGGGTATGCAGTCAGCGGCCGGAGTGCCGCGGACGGCGCAACGCTCGCAAATATCAGAAAGCCGCTGCACCCAAAGCGGATGGCGCCGAGAAGCAGGATGCCAACGCGGAGGAATTCGCTGAGATCGAAAACATAGGCAAAGTTAGCTACGAGAAGCAAACGCCTCGGGAGGCACAAACGACCGCTCCCGCATCCGCCGCTGCTGCTAATCCGCGTTCCCCACGGCAAAATCGTGATTCTGAAATAGTGTCTGCAGGTGTGGCGAGCCGGAGTGCTACCGAGCGCACCCCAGCAGGGAAATCGTCTTTAAAGTAACACGGCAGGGCGGGTATGCGGGAACGCTCGGCCTCGCGCACGAGGATGTACACAAGGAGAATTTCACTCTCGACGACTACCAAAGCAACACATGCCGTGGCGCGGAGAATTAACAGGGCTTGCCCGGGTGTAGTCCGCGACGCAGCGTAACCCGGCCCGGCTTCGCTCTGAGCTACGCCGGGGCAGGCTTCGTCCATCGCGTTGCTGCGGACGAAGCCTGGAGGCGAGGGGAGTTGAACCCCTGTCCTGACGGCTTTTGATGCAAGCTTCTACATGTTTAGCCGGTCCTGGATTTAGGGAACGAACGATTGGCCGGCAAACTGCCCGTTCCCGAGCGTCCACGAAATCGATTCCCGTCCAGCGCGGTCGCTCCGCCTTCAGGAAAGCCTGCTGTCGTCGCCCCCGCCGCTAGCAGGCGTCACTGCGGGGACGAAGCGGTCAATTAAGCCGCAAGAGCCAGATCTTCGTAATCGTTGGCGTTTGATTTTTTGCCCAGAGTTTTTAACGAGGCCAACCAGGCTTCCTCGACATGCCGCCTGCGCCTCGAGTCATCAGTCGAGACCAGTACGCCCCCGTGTTTTTGGGAGGACGAACAGTTTAGCACGTCGGCGAAACAAGGGCAACTAGAGTTACCGAGCTTGCCGTCCGGAAAAGAGGCCGGTAATTCTCCCGGGGTGCAATTTTCGGCCAAAAGTCTCCCTAGAACTCGCCGACGTGTCTCGTATGGGTGCTTTGACCCCGGCACTGTGGGTTGAGACAATGCCTGCGGGATCGTTTTCCGGATCGTTGCGCCATTTGATAATATGAAAAAGCAACCACCCACGGATCAGATGTTGAGCGATTTTGAAGGCATCAAGCTTCGCCTCGTCGCCATCGCGGTTTTGGCGGTGATTCCGTGGCTTTTGGAAGGCTTTCTGGTTTCTTTCAATGCCAAAGATTTCACGACGCAGGCGCGGCTGCGTACAGTGGATACCGATCCCGGTGATGCGCGCATTCTACGAGTTTACCAGAAGGTGAGGGGGGAAGCGGCGGTGAATGCACAGATCACCCCGGAGCCGAACCCGAAAATGGAGACGCGAGATGCGTGGTTACTTGTTCATGGAAAAACGAAAGGAGAAACGATCGCCGGTATGAAGGCCCTATCGGAGGGGATGATTTCGGCCTACGCGAAAGAGGGCAAGGGAGAGATCTATGTCATCGATCGGAATTACGTGGCTCACCCGGTCGAAGGCGATTCCGCGAGGCTCATCCGGCGTGTCTGCAATTGGATTTCCATTTCGATCCTAGTCGCTGGGTTGGCAACGGTGGCAGGCGCATGGCGGCGCGCTCATTTACCCAAAATGGCGTTACTTGGGCTCGCGGCGACGGTGGTTACGACCGCAGTTTTTTTTGCGGGTGGAAATGTGGCGGCGCAATTTTGGGGCGTAGTCATGATCGCGGCTGTGCCCGTGCTCATTTTTGTGTTGCTCACGATTGTCACGGCGCGAGTGCAAAGGGCCGCTACTTGGTTGGAAAGCCGGGCCAGGATCACGAATTCCAAAGTAAAGGTGGCTCGGCATCGTTTTTCCGCGGACACCACTAAGGTAAGAAACGAGGCCTCGATTCAATATGAATTCCCTGTGGGATCACGAGTCGTGGCGGGTGATCGGATCAGTTTGGGATTTGGCTCTGCCGACCCCGTGGATGTCACGATGAAGCGTTATCCCAAGGGAGCCGAAGTGCCCGTTTTTTACAATCCCGACAACCCCAGCGATTGCGTGCTGGAGCGCGATCCTCCTGCCAGTTTCGGTTGTCTCTGGTCGGGTTACTTTATTTCTCTGGCGATTTATTGCAGCGTTATCTACGGAATTGGGCATGCCCCGCAGGTCAATGCGTCCCTGCAGGGAGTCACTCCCACGATCCATCATCCGCTGCTTGCGCTCGTCACGGGATCGCTGGGGACTCTCGGGCTGGTGGCGTTTATCTATAATCGCCGGCATCCCAAAGTGCTCGTTCCCTGGAATTCCACGAAAGGAGTGGTGGTCTCATGCAACGTGGAATCGTGCATGCCATCTTCGGGAAGAAGACCGTATTACAAGGCGGTTATCGAATACAGCTACGAAGCCAGCGGTCAGGAGTATCATCAAGTAACTGATTTCGGAGGAGGAATGCGGAGCGTTGCCGAGGCGGAGGCGGCGCGGTATCCGAAAGGGAAACAGTTGGAAATATCTTACGATCCGGAAAGCCCTTCTCACGCAATCGTGGGTCAATATCACCCGATGAATCCCGGGTGGAGTTCGCTCGTGATTGCCTTGATCCTCATCGGCGTGGCGATCTATGCCGCACTGCATTAATCGAGAAAGCGTTCACTCCCGCACGTCTTCCACATATCGCACGATCCGGAAGCTGATCGGCGGACCCATCAATGCGAGAGATTCATCGTAGTGCACGCCGCCATTTCCGCTGCCGTTTACTTGAAAATCATACCCCGCGAGGGCTCCACACCAATCGACCGTACTATCCAGAGTGATCTCGCATTTCGGCCCATAGAAAGCGGCGCAGACCGATATTTCGCCGTAGGCCGTGAGCTTTTGATGAGAGGCATCATCACGCTCGCCGAAGATGAGTAAATGCGACGGTTGATTGCTGTTCCACGGGCCCGAGTTAACATTGTTACTAAACGAAATATTGCCACGGACATAGAGCACCGCCGTCACCGTGGGCGGGATGATCAGTGGATCGGACAGGATCAGATCGCCATCAATGACTAATACAATAAGTCCCGTTTGTCCGAGCCCGGGACCTTTAATGCGGAGCGAGGTAATGCGTCCGCTCAGAAGGTATTCTCGCGGCGCTTCGGTTGTACCGGCGACGTACACGCCATCCGGCGGCGGATCCTGGATCGCGATGCCTTCCGGCAGGCGCACCGGATTCATCGCCCGGGAGAAATCATCCCGGATGCGCGATTGATCCACGCCGTCTGTGCCAAAGACATTTTCGTGTTCCGGAGTTGCCGGATTATCTCCTCCATTGGTGCAGATCGCGCCCTCCACCGTTGATCCGTTAAGGGATATCAAGGAACCATAAAGATCGCTCGCCGTACGGCCCTGGCTGCATGCGACATCGCCATTCATCTGTGCCTTTTCGCTATATCGGCCAGGATACGCGCCCGAATTGGATTTATCGGTATCCGTCGAATCATAGCTATCCACGATCCATCCTCCGAAAGCGCCGAGTTTCATGGAGTGGGAACTCCAGAGAGCGAGCTCAAAGGGGCGGATCGGCTCGACGAGCACTTCCGCCACGCGCGAAACATTGGGCAGGGGAATCGCCGCGGGACCGTTTGCTTTATCGTTTTGCAGGGAAGGGCGAATATTGCGCAGGCTTAGCCGGCGAAAAGTGGCGTCGAGCGGTTCAGGTGGTTTGTTAACAATGGGCGGCAAGGCGCAGGTGCCTACGGAGCGGATGCGGAACCAGGGATTGTGGCCGGCGTCGCCGGTTTTGAGCGCCCACAGTTTTACATCCAGTTCCGTGGGGATGCTGCTCGGGGCTGTTACTTTAAGATTGTTGACCAGGATGGGAACAGCGGCTGTCACGGGGTTCGCTGGGCCTTGCGGTACTGATCGTGCAGGGCGTGGTTTGGCCGGGGGTGGTGGCGCCGCGCCGATTGGGATGGGCGGAGGGGATGGCGGGGTGAGCGAAAGCAGCCTTTGCACGAGAGCGAGCACCGGGTCCAGAACAGTCGGAGTCGGCATTGCTGGAAGATAGCTGCCGCTTGGGTCCGTGGCGCTTTGTTTCCAGCCCAGCCAGTAGTTCGTATCGGGCCCGGCCACGTTCTTGATGAGATCATTCATCGCCATGTCGATGCCTGCCTCGGCAGCGAGTCGCGCCTCTTCCCACGCGGCATTTTGATAAGCCATGGGCAGGCGCGGCAGGATCCGGCGCACTGCGAGCGCGGCCATGATGGATAGCGCACTCAGAGTGAGTAAAGTAACGATGAGTGTCGAACTCGCCCGGCCGGGCTGCGCGATCCTTCTCATGGCAGAAACTCCAGAGGCACGTTGCGCAGCATCAGATCATCGAACGTCGCTACCAGTGGGCGCGCGTAGCTGTAGGCGCCGTGAAACGATGCCGTTACCGTGGCCCTTCCACCGTCCGCCGCCACGGCGATTTCTGTATCCAGATCCTTCGCATTGCGGACAATGACCTCGTCATTGCCTTCCTCGCGGCGCACATAGCAGATGCAATTCTCCTGGGCCAGATACACTTTTCGAAACGTTACTTGAATCGGGGTTGCGAATCCGTTGCCGGAGCCGTAGTCCACGGAGTCACCGGTGCTCACTACGTCCAACGGCTTGGTAAAGTCGGCTGATTTACTTGTGTTACTTTGGTAGTAGCCCGGCAATTCCAGAACAACCGTGGCCGCGCCATCGATCTTGATCGGCGCCGCTCCTGCTTTGCACGGGGCTCCTGTCGCATCCGTGGCGGAAATGGTCAAGGAGCGCCGCAGATCACGTCCGAGGTAGTCGATAATCCGCCTTTCATCCGAATAGCTGCTGGCAAATATTTCTCCCGCGGAGATCGATCTTTGAATGGCTACCGCGCTGAAAAAGAGCGCTCCGAGGATGATTACACTCATCGCGACGCACACCGTCATTTCCACGAGACTGATCGCCCTAAGGCGACTGGCGAGTTTCATCGGTGCGGGTTGGATTTAGCCCTGCGGCCTTCCCACCTGGCTCCCAAAGACACCGCTCCGCGTAAGGCCGGCGGAGCAGATGATCGTGCGCAAGGTCCGCACGTGCTCGCCGGAATGATCGTGCCACGTCACCGAATCCTCCACGAATATAGCCTGCTGATCCGTAAAATCATTAGCGAGCTCCGCGGCAGTTGTTCCGGCGCTATGCCGCACCCGGAAGGTAGCATCTCCCGGGACCGGACCTTCCTCCGTATCCTGCGGGACGGAGACGGTGAGTTCTTCGACGAGGGCGCCGTCTGCGACCTCTGATTCGCTGGGCAGCGCCTGTCCCATCAATTGCACCATTCCAGCAGAGCAAGCCACCTGCACCCACGGCGTCTTTCGCATCAATTCCACCCGTTCCTGGAGGATCTGGCTGGCCGCCGCCGTCTGGTGGCTCGCCCGCAGCGTGTCTATGGAGCGGACATTCATCGACATGATGCTTCCCACCGAAAGCGCAATGAGCAGACAGGAAAAAAGGAGCTCGAGGATGGTAAAGCCGCCTGGTACCAGACGGCGAATCGACGGAGCGAGTCGCATGCCCGGGTGGGAGCAGCATCCATGCCGGTAGGCGCATGATCGGAGTGCATGGGATGAAGTGACGGCGATTGTTTAAACAGCGAATTTCGCCGCTTTTTTCTGAGCATTGCGCCCGATGGCTCATCACAAATCCGCTTCCCTTTTTTCCCGCCAGTGAGAAGTTCCGCGCCATGCAACTCGAATCCCTGCGCCAGGCGCTCTCGGTATCCCCGCAGAATATTCCTTTGCTGTTGCTTTTTGGTCAGGCCTGTCTCGATGAATGGTCTCTTCCCGAAGGCCGTGATGCCTTTGAAAAAGTGCTGCGAATCGATGCGGCAAACGCACAGGCGAGGCTCGGAATTGCGCGAATTCTCCACCTTGAGGGAAAAACTTCCGAGGCCGTCGTGCGGCTCGAGGCTTTCCTCAAAGATCAGCCGGAATATGCGCCCGCGCATTTGCTGCTGAGCCGCTTCCTGCTCGGAGATCGCAGCCCCGAGGAAGCGCGCAAGCATTACGAGGAAGCTCTGCGCCTCGATCCCACGTCCAAAGACGCCGCCATGGAGCGAGATCTCTATCCCAAGCCTGCCCGGGAAGAAGCGCCCGCGGAAAAAGTGCCTGTCACGGAGGTGTGGCGCGATTCCGGAGAGGAAACGCCGCCGCAGATTCAGGTGGATCGTCCGAAGATTAATTTCAGTGACGTGGGCGGCATGGATGCGGTGAAGGAAGAGATCCGCATGAAGATCATCTATCCGCTGAGCAAGCCGGAGCTCTTTCGCGCCTACGGAAAAAAGGTGGGCGGTGGAGTGTTACTTTATGGGCCGCCCGGCTGTGGGAAGACGATGCTCAGCCGAGCGACAGCGGGAGAGATCAAGGCGAATTTTCTTTCCCTGGGAATTCATGAAATTCTCGATCTCTATCTGGGAAATAGTGAGAAAAACCTGCACCAGCTTTTTCAACTGGCTCGTGACAACGCCCCGGCGGTTCTTTTCTTCGATGAAGTCGATGCGCTGGCTGCGGATCGCAATGATCTGCGTCGCAGCGCCGGGCGCACGCTGATTAATCAATTTCTCGCCGAACTCGACGGTACGAACGCGAGCAACGATGGGCTGCTCATTCTGGGTGCCACCAATGCCCCGTGGCATATTGATCCCGCGTTCCGCCGCCCCGGACGTTTTGATCGCATCCTATTCGTGCCACCGCCCGATGAAGCGGCGCGGGCGTCCATCATTGAAGTGATGGCTAAAGATAAGCCGGTGGCAAAGCTAGATATCGCGAAGATTGCGCGAAAGACCCGCGATTTCTCCGGTGCGGATTTGAAGGCGATGTTTGATCAAACTATCGAGCGTTCGCTGGCGCGCGCGATGCGAGAGGGGCGCGTGGTCCCGCTGGAGACGGGCGATTTGGTGGATACGGCGGGGTCTTTGAAGCCGACCACTCGCGCTTGGTTTGAAAGCGCCAAGAATTACGCGCTTTATTCCAATCAAGGTGGCTTCTACGACGACGTGCTTAGCTTTCTGGGCATGAAGAAATGAGCGATACGATCTCCGGCGGTGCACATGTTCAGCGGGGGCTCGTCCTTATGGAGCAAGGGCGCTTTAGTGATGCCGCGAATTTCTTTCGTCAGGCGCTTGCGCAAAATCCGCGGGATGCTTTTGCATTGAATCGGCTGGCAATCTGCCAGCTTCAATTGCCCGCGGAACAAGGTCAGGCGCTCGACACCATTCATCGCGCGCTCGAATGCGAACCTAATGAGCCGCTAAACCACGCGGTGAAAGCCTACGTGCTTGGGGCGCGGAATCGCTCACGCGAAGCGCTGGATGCGGCGCGGCTGGCGGTGACGCTCGACCCGGATAGCGTCTTTGCTCTCAATGCGCAGGCTTACGCTCATTGCTTGCTCGAGCAGTGGGCCGATGCCGAGCGCGTGGCGCGCCGCGCTCTTTCGCTGGATGCGGATAATTCCATCGCGGCGAATCACCTTGCGCACGCCTTGCGCCTGCAAAATAAAATGGCGGAAAACGCAGGACAGATCGCCGGCATGCTCGCGCGAGATCCTGAGGACGCGGCGACCCACTGCAATGCAGGTTGGGCGGCCTTGCAGCGCGGCGAACGGCGCGTGGCCGAGCAGCATTTCTTCGAAGCATTGCGCCTCGATCCGGAAATGGAACCCGCTCGCGCCGGATTGCTCAATGCCTTCCGCTCCCGCTCGCCGCTGTATCGCGCCTATCTAGCATACTGTTTCAAGATGTCGCGCATGGGGAAAAATGCCAGATGGGGCGTCATCCTTGGCCTTTATTTTGGAGTTAAGTTTGCGCGTGTCTTCCTGAAGGGGCCCGCCGGCATCGCCATCGGCCTCCTTTATCTAGTATTTGTTCTCTGGGTATGGGTGGCCAAGGGCGTCGGTAATTTTATTTTGCTCTTCGATCGCTTTGCCCGGCACGCGCTGCGGCGCAATGAAAAAATTGAAGCGTTCTTTGTCGGCGGGAGTATCTGCCTGGGAATCGCGCTGCTTCTCGCCAGCTTCGCCATCGCTAATTCCGCACCATTTTTCCTGGCGGTGGGCATTGGCTGCTCAGCCGTGCCGTTTTCGATGACGTTTACGAACCCATCTCGCGTGGGTTCCATCATTTTCGGCTTCGCCGGAGGCGCGGCCCTGCTGGGTGGCATCGCCGGTGCCATCTCTGCATTATATCCAAATGTGCTTTCTGAGAACACGGCGATGGTGTTTTGGGGCGGCGGCATCCTGGTGGCCATGCTTACGACCTGGCTGGGGAACATTTCCGCTTTGCGGCACTGATTAGGTTACTTGTTTCAAGTTTTTGTGGAGGGGCTTCGATTTGAGTGATTCGTGCCCTCACTTTTTCTCTGCGATCCGCCGCACCTCCGCGCAGGGTTCCATCGCTGGTCGTTTTCCATCCGTCATTTTCAGGCTTCAATCCTGCGCACGTATCCGCTACGCTGTCCCGCAAGTTCCCCCAAAATCATGTCTCCCGGCGTTTTGCAGCGTTACCTCGCCGCGATCGGGCTGGTGTGCTTTCTCCTGCCTTCGCGAGCAGATGCGGAAGCGGCCACTATCGTGGGCGTACGCAATTCTTCCGGTGTAAAAGCGGGTGATCACGTAGAGCTTCAGGGTGTTGTGACATACAGCTTCGGCGGAAATGCGGATTTCTTTCTGCAGGATGAAACCGCGGGAATTTACGTCAAAGTCGATGCCGCCACGCAACTTGCTCGCAAACCGGCTGCGGGAGAACGCGTTTCTGTGGAAGGCACCGTCAACCCGGGCGACTTTGCTCCCACCATTCTCGCGGCTTTCGTGGAGTTGCATGGCACGGATCGTTTGCCGATCCCCCGCCAGACGACCTATCCACAGCTAGCCGCAGGATTGGAAGACAGCCAGCGCGTGACCGTCCACGGAATCGTGCGATCTGCCGCGGTATTGCAAGACCAATGGTATGGGCGAGACATGGTTTTGACGGTTGTGGATGGAGAGGGACGCTTTCTCGTTCGCTTGCCTGACGCAGGAGATAACAATCTCGATTCCTGGGTAAATACGACAATCTCGGTTACCGGAGTCGCGGGTGGGGTCTTTAATCACCAGCAACAACTGATCGGCATCGTGATTTATGCGCCCTCCGTGAAGGATATCCAAATCGAGGATCGACCCGCGTCCGATCCGTTTCAACTGCCCGTTTCACCAGCGGCCTCACTGCTTCGATTTTCCACGGGTACAGCTTCCTTGCATCGGATCAAGGTCGCAGGAATTGTTCTGTATAGCGATGGAGATCGGCGTCTTTTCATCAAGGACGCGTCGAGCGGACTGGAAGTCATGGTTTCCGCGATAACTAATGTTTCCCTGGGCGATGCGATCGAGGCGATTGGCTTTCCGAATGTGGGGGAGTATGCGCCCGTGCTGCAGGATGCCAGCATTCGCTGTTTGAAAAAGGGGAGCCCGCCGACAGCGCAACCAACCACGCCGGAGCAGCTCGTGGCCGGCAATTTCAATCACGATCTTGTGCGGATTCAGGCCACGGTCTTTGACCAAATCTCCGATGCTCAGCGCCAGGTCCTGATCCTCGAATCCCAGGGGCGCCATTTCGAAGCACGGATCGAGAAGGAGTTTCCGCACCTTCCGCGCTTCGAAAGAGGGACGCTCCTGGAAGTAACGGGTGTCTCCATCCTCACCGTGATAGGTCCCGCGAAAACTCCCGCGGCCTTTTACCTGTTGCTGCGTGATCCGGCGGATGTGCAAGTGTTGCATCGTCCTTCATGGTGGACGGTTGGCCGCGTGCTCGCGACCATTGGCGTCCTGGCAGGCATCATCCTCGCCGCGCTCATCTGGGCTGCGATGGTCGCGCGGAAGAACTTGCTCCTCAATGAACAAATCGGTGAGCGACGCCGGGTGGAGCGCGAGTTGCAGGAAGCGAAGAGCGAATTGGAACAGCGCGTCGAGGAACGCACCGTGCAGCTCCACCAGGAAATCAACGGACGCCAGCAGGCGGAAATGGAGTTCTCCATCATTCTCAAGGAACGCGCCCGCATTGCCCAGGAATTGCACGACACTCTTGAGCAAAGCCTTGTAGGTATTGGCTTGCAGCTTGACTCGGTTGCCCAAGCCTATCCCTCCGATCCGCACAGTGTGCAACGGCATCTGGCCATGGCGTGCAACATGGTGCGGCATAGCCAGGCGGAAACGCGCCGTTCCATCTGGGATTTGCGTTCGCAAAGTCTCGAAGATGGCGATCTCGTCAGCGCTCTCGCGACGGTTTGCCGTCATCTCTCCGCGCATAGTGGAGTGGCTGTTTCCTTTGAAATGGCGGGGGTGCGGCGCAATCTTCCCGTCTTAACGGAAAATAACCTTTTTCGCATCGGACAGGAGGCCATTACCAATGCGCTGAAGCACGCGCGGGCTTCTCATGTCGCCGTGCATTTGGATTATGAAGAGGGCGCCATCGTTCTCCAAGTAACGGACGATGGCGCCGGCTTTGACCTGGATCGTGCGCTGCCCGGCGACGGTCACTTCGGTTTGCAAGGGATTCGCGAAAGGGCCAGGCGGCTTCGCGGGGACTTGCAAATTCGCAGTTCGCCCGGCGCGGGAACGGAGGTGCGCATTGAAGTTTCCGTGGCGGTATCTGGCATGGCCGGGGCTCATGCATCCACCGCAGATGCGCTTTGCACATGATTCCTGAAAAACCCATTACCGTCCTTGTGGCCGACGATCACTATGTCGTGCGCGTTGGTCTGCTGGGAATCATCGCCATGCAAAAAGATCTGGAGGTGATCGGCGAAGCCGAGGATGGCGAACACGCTGTGACACTTTATCGCCAGCATCGCCCTGATGTCGTGCTCATGGATGTGCGAATGCCGGGAATGAATGGGATCGAGGCTACAGCGACCATTCGTCGGGAGTCGCCAAGGGCGCGCATTATCGTCCTTACCACCTATGATGGCGACGAAGATATCCATCGTGCTTTTCAGGCTGGTGCGATGAGTTACTTGTTAAAGAGTACACCCGGCCCGGAACTGATCCGCGCCATTCGTGCGGTTTATCAAGGCCAGCGCTTTGTGCCGCCCGCCGTCGCCTCCCGAATGGCCCAGCGCATGCCTTGCAGTGATCTCAGTGAGCGAGAGCTGGAGGTGCTCCGCCTGGTGGTTGCGGGCCTGAGCAACAAGGAAATCGCGGGCCGGCTCGATTTCACGGAACACACCGCCAAGGCGCACGTGCGTAATATCCTCGGCAAACTCGGAGTCGAAGATCGCACTCAAGCCGCGACCAGCGCCCTGCAGCGCGGGATCATCCATTTCGAATCGTGACCCGAGTGAATCCCAGCTAAAACTTCATCGTAAAATCTACGTAGAAGAGATCCATCCGTTGCAGCGGAAAACCCGCGGGCGTGCCGAGCGTTCCAAACCCTGGCGTGCCGATGGAATTGTCGATCCGCTCGCCGTGGTTATACCGCACGAGCAGCGACATGCCTTCCGTAAACTGGTAGCTCGCCTCCAGCACAAAGCCTTCCATGTTGGTGCGGCCATCGAAAATGTTATAATCCACGAGGTTTTGATCCACGGCATACGCTTCGGTGTGCTGCCAGTAGCCGCGGACTTGCCAATCGCCTTTTTTCTTTGCGCTCCCGAGACTTGCGCCCACCTGATAGGCAACCGCTTCGTCTTCCTTGTTAGGGTGCCCGGCTTTGTCCGCACGTGCGCTGCCGGTAATGTTATAAGCAAAGTCGCCGAAGATGGCCGCCGGCACCTTTCCGATCTTGAATCCCAATTCCACGGGCACATCGAAGACCGCAAGATCATTCGTTCCCGTTTGGTTGAACGTGATCAGCTTCGGGTCGGCGCGGTCATCCACGATGATGAGTGGACTGTCCCCATTGAACGGCCCCGCTGAGGAAGCGCCGCCACCCGTGTACGTGTAGAAGGTGGGAGCTGCTTCAATATAGACATCCGGCTTGAAGTTAACCTTTGCGCCGATCTGCCAGCCCAGCATCCAACGATCCGTTGAGTTCGGCACGGTGCTGAAGGGGCCGGTGCCGGTGTTGAAATTGTTTTCGAATCCGACGTCGTCGTAAATGAATTGCGCGAAGTTGGCAAAGACATCCATGGTGACTCCTTCGCTCGGAGGAATCGCCTTTCCATCTTTGTCGTAGCCGCTGGTGGGATTGCCAAAACCGACGGTGAATTTGACCTGCTCCGCCAGCCCTTCCGGATTCAGATTCGGATCCCAGATCATCGGCGAAGCCACGAACGGATTGGCGATTTTTCCGCCCTGCAGAGTGAGCCATTCCGTGGGCTGATATTTTAGGAAAGCGCGGGCTACGAAAATAGCATCCCCAAAGTTAACATTGCTTACCACGGAGCCCTTCTTAACCGCCACATCGGTCACCGCCTTGCCCGTGATGAATTTGCCGCTCTTCGAATCAAATCCGGTGACCACGGGCCCATTCGTCGTTTCCACTCCATTGATGAAAGTCGAATCCTTCGTTACCGTTGCTTTGGAGAAGAAGGGATTTTCACCGAGTGTTACGGTGGAGGAGCGTGCATTATTATTGGTCTCAAGCATGAACCCCGCGGACCATCCGTCGTGCAGCTTTATGTCCGAACCGAGCCGAAGAATATAGCGAAGGCGGTCGCGTTGCCCGTGATCGCCTGCGTCTAGTCCAGCGGCTTCGGCTTCATTCATTCGAAAACCCAAGCGCACTTCACCGAAGATTTTCATTTCGGTGACCGAATCGGAAATCTTCAATTTATTCGCCGCCGTATCGGCATCGACGGGTTGTTCACGAACTTTAGCGAATTCCTTCCGTACTTCGCTCGCGTCTTTGTTGCTCAAAACGCCGCGCTTCTGTAGCATATCGAGCAGAACTTCAGCATCCTGCGATTGCCCCCTGGCGGTTCCAATCCCCGTGGCCAAGGCAGCAGCCAGCGAAAGTGCGGTCATCGACCGGCACAAAGAAGTGAGATGGAACTGAGTGGGCATGTTTGTTTAGGGCGACGCGACTTCCGGGTGGTCCGGTCAGTTCTGCGGCTGCTAAAGTAATATTCAGACGCGCCCTCGAGGGCTACGTCTCAGCGCACCCCTGGGAGCGCGCCTGCATGCGCGCTATTTCTCTACTTCGTGAGTCGAGATGCAAGAATTAATTCAATTGCCGGAAGCTGGTTTTTTCGACAGCTCTCCGGCCCTGAACCAGACCCAATCGCCCTGTTGCAGATCTATGGTATTTCCCGAGCCTTTGAGAACCGCTTTGCCTCCATCATCCACCTGATTCCACCCTTCGTAGTAGAGTGAGTAAGTTTCGCCATCGGTGCAGCGATAGTGGGGCGGACGTCCCGTGGCACAATCCGCCGGAATGCCGCCCGGATCACAGGTCGCATCCAGCGCCTCCAGAGAAGGGGGATATTTTTCATGCTTTAGCCGATGGCGTTCAAGGGCAATCGCGATCCGGGCGAGATCGATGCTTCCCTGCTGTGCGGCGCACCGCACTTCGGCGTTCAGAAGTGCCGGTTGGGCGTAAGAGGCAAAACAAGTGTACGGGTGACCCCAACCCCGTGGGAGCCGCTCCATTTGCTTCTCCATCTGCTCGGCACGATCCGGAAAAAAGCGTCTTGCTTCCGGGTCGATCGTTTGCCGCATAGCATCATCCATCAGGCACATGGTTACTTTATTTTGCTGAAACCAGCCGGACGGCATTAAAGGAAAGAGTGAACCGAGATTGCCTTCCGAATTACCGTCGGATTTTGGCGAGTACAATATTTGAGGATTGCTTTTCAAAATGTCCATGACTGGCACGGTGAAAAGATTTCGTTCTCCTCGAATACCATTTGCCATAGACCTCGCATGATTAAACTTGGCAAGCCGGGTGTCCAACTCGGCGAGCTGCGCTTCATTCCAACGATGTTGTGTTAGGCCTTCCCAAATGGGTTGCATCGCCAGGTCCTGCATCGCTATTTGGACCAAAATGGAGATCAGGATGGGTTCCGTGCTAATGGACTCCGTTAAGCGGAGCGCGATCCCCGTATCCTCAAATGCGCGGTCATTTTGCTGCAGGGAAAGTTCCGCAACCGCGCGAAGGCTGGCGATTTTCGCCAGTTGGCGAAGCACTCCCAAATGCGGCAGCCGCGTGCTGACATTGTCTTCGTAACGCACAGGAAAACGTGATTGCGGTCGCTGGCACGCTTCCCGCAATTGCGAGTAAAACGGGTCGAATTTGCTGAGTGCGAGCAGGATGTCTTCTCCGGCGGATTGCGGCTGTGGATTTTTGGGGAAATCCGAGCGGTCACGGTAAAACGATTGCCACGCCGCGAGGTCCATAGCGTGACCGTGACGCCATGTTTGTGGTTTCGTTTGGGAGTTCGTTTGTTGTTTCGTTGGTCCGAGCGGATCGATTTGATCCAGCGCTGCTTTGGCTTCGGGATCGCGCCAGTGCACCTCGCCGATCGGGCTTCCTTCCCGCGTAAAATCATAGAGCGGTTTGAAAAGTGGCGCACTGGCAAAGTTTTCCGCGTCCGGGACAGGCGGGGGAATCACGGTTTCCAGATCGAGACGGTCTCCGCGCGCTTTCGCTTCATCCTGGTAGGCTTGCCATGCGCGGTTGCCACGCCAGTTTTCGATGACGGTTCCCAGGACAAATAAAGTAACGAGCCAGACTGCCATCCAGCCGATACGCCGGAGCCAAGGGAGAAATGATTTCGGAATGGTAAATGGAATTTTGATCATAAGAGTGAAAGATTAACAAGTAACAGTATTGAAATAAAAAGTGATGGCATTGCCGCTCTCATTGAGCTGCGGTTTAAATCGGGCCGTGCTTTGCTATGCCGCCCAACTCGCCTTCAGCGGAGTTCGGTTGCTGCTCTTCCTTGCCGCGGGAGTCGCGGCAGGAACCGGCGCCGGAAGCCGTTGCTCGGGCTCTGCCAATTCCGCCGCCAGCGCCCGCTCCTGCTGCCAGTACAATCCCCACGCGATGGTGGAGATCGCCGCCGCCTTCGGAGTGCTATCCGGGTGATCCGTAAAGTGGATGACGGCGATCACCATCCATGCCGCTGCCAGCGCACGCCAGCCGAAGATGCGCGAAAGCAATGCCGGGGAATGCTTCATTTCCTGCACGGAAGAGGCGGCGCTTTCCGCGAAAGCCGCCGAAAGAATATCCTTTCTCCATTCCACGGGAATGGTCCGCGGAGTGCGCCGCCGCAGTTGGTTTTCAAAATCGTCAGCGTTCATTGAATTTCTTCATAGAGAGGACGCAGTCGCTCCCGAAGTTTGTCTAAGCCATAGCGATAGCGGCTCGCAGCCGTGTTGTGAGAAATCTGCAAGGCCTCGGCAATTTCTTCAAAAGTCAGCCCGGCCCACGCCTTGAGATGCACCACTTCCCGCTGTTCCGGCGGCAGCTCCGCCATGGCTGATTCCAACGCATTTTGAAACGCGCTCTCGTCTGGATTTCGGGACGGCGCGATGCCAGACGTTTCCGCGCGAAAAGCCTCATAATTTCGGTCCCGCGTTCCGCGCCGGCGAACCAGATCCACCGCGAGATTTCGCGCCATTCGCAGAAGCCAGCCACGCTCACTGCGAATATCCGCACCTAACTCATCGCCACGCGCCAGCCGCACAAAAAGGTCCTGCAGCAAATCCCGCGTATCCGCCTCGCTGCCCGTGAAATCCATAAGAAAACCAAAAAGCGCCTGTGCATGATCATCGTAAATCCGGGTGAGCTCACGGGGGGACATTTAGCTAAGGACGTGTGTGAGCGGCAGATTTGTCTATCAATCGCGCATGTTGATAGGATGCCCAAAACACCGCCCCGCAAATGAGCGCCCCACCAAACGCTGTTCGGGGGGAGGGGATTTCATGCAACAGGATCATTGCAAAAATGATGCCGTAAACTGGCTCCAGCGCGATCACGACGCTGGCGAGCTGCGCTTTGATATGTTGCAGGCTGGCTGTGACTAGTGTTCCCGCGACAGCGGTGAACAGGATCCCTAGCAAGAGCAGCAGAGCCGTGGTGTGCCCGTCGATCTTTCCGTGAAAGGTGGCCAGCGCCGGCAAAGTAAAGATTGCTCCGAATGCCTGCTGGTAAAAAGTAACGGTGATCGGCGGATATTTCTGCACAATGGCGCGGCTTACCAACGACACCATGGCGCAAGCCAAGGCGCAACCGATCCCCCATAAAATCCCCTGCGTGAAGCGGTTCCCGAAATCGAAGATTGGCGCCACGAAGCTCAAGCCGATCATGACCACCAGCGCCGTGGCGATATCAAACCAATGAAGCTTTTCACGATAAAACAGCGGCTCCAGGAAGGTGACAAAGAGCGGGAACGTTGAAAACGCCAGAAGTCCTACCGCAACTGTCGAAACTTTAATGGATTGAAAGAATGCCAGCCAGTTAACTGCCAAACCAATGCCGGAAAGAATAAGCAACCCTAAATCGCGCCGATTGTGAATGCGCAGGCTCTTGCGCCCGCAGAGCAGGAAGATAAGCAGCGCGATACTCCCAACGGCCGTCCGGCCCAGGGTGATCATTCCCGGATTCAAATCCAGCCATTTGCTAAATAGTCCCGGAAAACCGACCAGAAAAGCCGCGATGTGCACCTGAATCAAGCCACGCCGGCGATTGGGCGCCAGCGGATTGGTCTCGCGTGAAGCGGGAGCGGTTACTTGATTTGGCGCCGGCAAAGGGAGTGTGAGTGGATTGGTTTTAGCAAAATGAGGTGAATCGCGTTGCTGCGAAGCCGCTGGCTCGGCTTGACGTCCCTTACGGGGAATAGCACGATGTTGCAAGTGATCCGCTCGCATTTCCCTCCATTAATCGCGCTCGTTTTTTTCTGCGGGGTCGCCGCCGTTCATGCCGCACCGGCGCAGGGTTCCCACGGCATTGCCGCCACTGCTCACCCTCTCGCGACCGAAGCGGCTATCAATGCCATGAAATCGGGGGGGAATGCTGTCGATGCAGCCGTTGCAGCGGCCCTCACGCTCGGCGTGGTCGATGGCTGCAACGCCGGCATCGGTGGTGGGTGCTTTCTTCTCATCCACACCGCGGTTGGTGACGATTTTGCCATCGATGGCCGCGAGACCGCGCCCCGCGCCGCTTCGCGTGACATGTTTGTGCGCGACGGAAAGGCTGACCCGCACCTCAGTCAAACTGGCGCGCTCGCGTCTGGCACCCCCGGCGCGCTCGCCGCATATGAACTGGCCCTGCGCCGCTATGGCAAGCTGCCGCTAAAGACGCACCTTCTTGCGGCAGCGGAGATTGCCGAGCATGGATTCCGAGTGGATGCCCGTTATGCGGGCCGCCTGAAAAGTACCGCGGAAGATTTGGCGCGCTTCGATGAATCTCGTGCCATTTTTCTCAAGCCGGATGGCCAGCCTTTCGCCGAGGGTGAGCTTTTGAAGCAGCTCGATCTTGCCGCAAGCTATCGGCAGATTGCCGAGAAGGGCTCGGCGTGGTTTTACCACGGTCCTTTTGCGGAGGCCGCTGCCGGCTGGATGCAAAAGCACGGTGGGATTCTCACGGCGCAAGATTTTGCGGAATACCATCCGGTGATTCGTGAGCCCGTGCGCTCCACTTATCGCGGCTACGATATTGTGAGCTTTCCACCGCCTAGCTCCGGCGGTGTCCACGTTTTGGAAATTCTCAATACGTTGGAATCGTTTCCTTTGCGCAAATTTGGTCCCACTTCCGTGGATGAAATCCATGTTGTCACCGAGGCGATGAAACTAGCTTTTGTCGATCGCGCTTTTTGGCTGGGCGATCCGGATTTTGTTCCCGTGCCTCGCGGCCTCATTTCCAAGGAATATGCCAAAACGCTCGCCGCGAAAATCCAGATGGATAAAGCGGCGGAAGTCGCTAATCACGGAACGCCCGATCACGCCGTCGACGATATTTTTCTAAAACACACGACGCATCTTTCCACGGCAGATGCGGAGGGAAACTGGGTGGCTTGTACGGCGACGATCAATACATCTTTCGGCTCCAAGGTCGTCGTGCCCGGCACCGGCGTGCTTTTAAACAACGAAATGGACGACTTTTCCATTCAGCCCGGTGTTCCCAATGCTTTCAAGCTGATCGGTGGTGAAGCCAATGCCGTAGCGCCAGGAAAGCGGCCGTTGTCCAGTATGAGTCCGAGCATCGTGTTGAAAGACGGCCAGCCCATCCTCTCCGTCGGCGCTGCCGGTGGTCCTACCATCATTAGCCAGACGTTACTTGCGATTATTAACACGATCGACTTCGACATGGACGTGGAAGCGGCTCTCACCAGCCCGCGTTTTCATCACCAGTGGAAGCCCGAGGAACTCACCATTGAAAAATCGGTGGATCCCGCGGTGCGCGACACTCTCCGTCAACGCGGGCATGCGCTTTCCGAAGTTAACAGCCTCGGCGCGTGCCAGGCAGTTGCGCGCCCCGCAAGTCAGACAATCTTTTTCGGCGCTGCCGATCCTCGGATTCCCGGCGCTGCTGCCGGATGGTAGCAGCGCGTTTAGGGAGTCTTGCGCGTTACTTACCTGCCTTGGTCAGCGCGTAAGTGATCGTCTGTTCAAAATCCACGTCGTTCAAGCCCTCGTCTTGAGTGGTTAGCGATGAGTCGAACTTAACCGTGATGCGGCTGCCTTTGTAAGTGACGGCGCCGGTTTGATCGAATCCATTGAGGTGGAAACTGGCGGTGTTGTCCGGCAAAAGAATGCCGGCGGTGATCACTTTCCCTCCTTCGACAATAACGATCTGGCCCGTCGGTTTGACGCGAGCGATCACTTTAACCGCCGAATGCGCGTCGAGCGTATCCGCGGCAACTTTCGTATCCGTCGTTACCATTCCTGTGTAGCGCCCGGCGTGCGTGCTGAGTGGCAATTCCAGCAACACGACATTGTCCACGATTGTGGACGACGAAATAATGGACGGCATTGTCGCGGCGATGCTGATGGTCGTGGAGGTAGTGCTCGCCGTGAAAATCAGGCTCACGCGTCCCGCCACCGGAAGGGTGCCGAAGTTGATCTGACGCGATCCGTCCACGCCGCCCATCATCGGGTCCGCGGAAACAGTGAGCGTGCCTTGGAAGGCAATCGACTGGGCGTCAAAGGCCACATAGTACTGCGAGCCGGCTTTGGTCGTGACTGTCTGCGTAATCTGCCCTCCTGTCGAAGGGGTGACGAAATTGGCGTTGAAGGAGCAAGCGTGTTGTCCGGACACGCCAGGAGCTCCGGCCGCCGCGATCGTGGTATCACCCGAAATGGTCCATGGCGTAAATACGCCGGTTTCAAAATCGCCATTCGTCAATAAATTTTGCGCATGTGCCGAGGGGGTGAGTGAAACGGCCAATGCGGAAGCAAGAAAAG
>FTBG01000089.1_pt1 | contig 36429 bp, 25 predicted proteins | sample 1639311 | NCBI WGS metagenome assembly FTBG01 (sample SAMEA3914864, study PRJEB12502) | metagenome | biome: forest; material: soil | place: USA | collected 2012-03-12 | depth 0.3 m | reverse complement strand
GCATATGAATTGGGGATCGCCGCCGTACCCGCCGAATTCGTTCCGATCAGATTGCCATAAATTATATTGCCGCTTGTTCCCATCCCGTCGAAAGCCACCCCTTGGGCGTGGTTTCCCGAAAGCACGTTTTGCAAGGCAGCGGAGGTTCCGCCGACCAGATTGTTTTGCGCTCCGCCTCCGATCTCCACACCGGCAAATGTATTTGGGATCGCAGCGGTGCCGGCGGCATTGACCCCGATTAAATTGCCCTGAATTGCATTTGCCGAAGTACCGCTATCCACCACAATCACGCCTTGGGCCGAGTTACCTGAAATCACATTGCCGGCGCCCGCGCTAGCTGATCCCCCCACGGTATTGTTCGTTGCGCCCCCATAAATCAACGCCCCCGCGTAGGCATTGGGCAAGGCAGCCGTTCCGGCGGGATTAAGCCCCAGATAATTACCTTCCGTGATATTGTTACTTGTTCCCGCGCCTCCGATGGTCATTCCGTAATTGTTGTTTCCGGAGATGATGTTGCGCGCGGCAGCCGTCGTTCCACCAATGGTGTTGCCGCTTGCGCTGCCAAAAATGGCAATCCCCTCGTAAGCGTTAGGTATTGCCGCGCTCCCGGCCAGGTTCAAACCAATATAGTTTCCCTGGACGGTATTGTTATTTGTTCCCGCATCCTCAATAATGAGGCCTTGGTTGGTATTTCCTGAGATCACATTTCGGGCGCCTGCCGTAATGCCTCCGATCAGGTTGGACTGGGCACCACCATAAAGAACGATGCCCGCTGTGCCGTTTGGATTCGTGGCGCCGTTGGGAAGCGCCGCGGTGCCGGCAGCATTCAGGCCGACCAAATTGCCGGCGATGATATTTCCTGTAGTGCTAGAATCATGAACGATAACCCCTTGATAGGTATTCCCGGAAAGCACATTCCCCGCCCCCGCAGCGCTTCCTCCGATGGTATTTCCATGGGCTCCTAAATCAATCTCCACCCCTTGGTAGGCATTGGGCAACCCATTCGCTCCGGAGGCATCGGCGCCAATATAGTTTCCTTCGATCACATTGTTGGTCGTCGCGGAATCACGAATGAGGATGCCCTGCGACGCGTTTCCGGAAATGACGTTGCGGGAGGCCGCGGTCACGCCGCCAATCGTATTTCCACTCGCTCCACCATTGATTTCGATACCAGCATACGCATTTGCGTTCGCGGCTGACCCGGCGGCATTGGTTCCAATATAACATCCGCTCACCGCGTTCCCCGTCGCACCGGCGCCCGTGATTAAGACTCCTTGCGCCGAAAAAGCGCCAATCGCCACACCCTTGATGGTGCAGCCCGCCTCGCTCAACCGCAGTCCCACCGCCGAAGTATCCGGCGGCTGAGCCAGGCCACCATCGATCACTACCTCCGGTCCAGTGGCATTTGTGTCGCCGGTAAATGTGGTTTGCGTCGTACCGTCAATCGTTGTCCCCGGACCCGGCGCCGGAAGTTGCGCGACTAGTTTGATCGTGAAAACTCCACTGGCATATCCGGGATCACTCGTGGGAATGTGAAACGAAATCGTCACCGGTGTGCCGGGATGATCTGTTTCGAAATCGAGCGCATAATAGATAGCCGCACGCAGCGAGCCGACTCCGGTATCCAGCGTATTTGTCACGGTCGCGCTGAGTGCCGGACCCGTGCCGTACATGATTGCCATTCCATCGCGATCGGCCCGGCTCAGAATACGATCCGGCGACCTCCCAATCATATCCAGATACTGGCTATACGCCGCCTTTGGCTCAATGGTGTCGAGAGAGGAATTCACTGAGAAGGCGTTGCGGGCGTAATGCATCACCGAAAGAAAATCGTACGCCCCATTCTGGATTGAATTACTAGTCAGGACGAAATTCGATTCCTGGCCGCTTTGGATATTCTGGGTGAGAATCGTTACATAATCATCGCGATCCTTTCGCTGATGCTCGTGAATCAGCCCGAGCGCATGTCCAATTTCATGCGTGAGCGTTCCGCGATTCCAACTCGTTGAACCGATATTTAAGGCCTGCGCCCCTCCCGCTTTTCCCACGGAAGAATTGCCGCCGCTTAAACCGGAACCACCGTCATTCACCAAAACGTAGTCCGTTTGATTGGTGCGCAGAATGAAATGCACATTGGCAAACATCGTCCACTCCGCCGCGGAATCCTGAAAAGCGATCTGATGTGCGGGGCTTACCGCTGACCCCGCAGCGGTGTTGAAAGCATAGATAACATTTCCGCTCGGCCACAGATTGATGCCGGATTGCGACGCACTGGGCGTTTGGATTCCGCTGTCACTCGCCGCCAAAGCATCGCGCCAGCTTTGCACCGTGGCCACGGGAATGATCTGATCACCCAGGCTAACGGTGGTTTGTCCCGGTTTTACGCCGGATAGAATCTGGTCGTAAACAGCGATGTCCCAGGAATGTGAGCCAGCGCGTACGGGACTTCCGGAGAAACCGGTGTAAAGCGCTGCAGCCAGGAGAATGAAGCGGGCGGTATTCACAGCGCCGCGGAGAATAACAACCGCAGTGGAAGGAAGGAAGGCGTTTTCTCGCGAAGCGGATTCGTCTCCAGCCGTATTACTCTCGATACGGGCCTGGAATAGGCAGGAAGGATTCGCAAGTGCTTTGGCCAAGGAGAGAAACGAGGGAAATAAAAGTCATTGTGACTCCTTCTTTGCGTCCTTTGCGCTCTTTGCGCCTTTGCGTTAAATGATACGCTTCGCCCGTGCGGGGGCCATATTTTATACGCAAAGGACGCAAAGAAAAGTGCCTCTGTCCGCCTTCGTGCTTTTGCTACCGGGCCAGTAGTCGATTGGAGATCGCTCTGCTGAGAATCTATTTCATTCCGGTTTTTAGGATTACCCTTCCTTTTTCTTCGACCGATTCCGTTTCGGCTTTTCCACTGCCACTTCCGCTGCAGTTTCAGTGGTGGTTGCGGGAAGCGCTGCACCAGCCGCATCCCCCGCCGTGACTGGCAGAAAACCCTTGGTCACATTTTCCGCAAGCAGCCGCTCGGCGAGCGCTTGCGCCCGTGCCTCCGTAAAAGCGCAGTGCGTTGTTACTTTAAGCGGCTCTTTGCGCTTCGCGGAATAATCCGTCCAATAGATCACAAAGGGCACAGCCGGCTCTCCGCCGGTTTTAACAATGACCAGCTTCCGCACCGCATCAGCTTTGGCAAATACCTCGCGCCGGATAATTTCCGGCTGGCGTTTGCTTTCAGAGCGCCACTGTGGCTTGCCCGGGGTCTGCAGCACCTGTTCAATGCGCGCGCCACCCGCGGCCATTGTCTTGTCTCCGCGCAAAGTGTGAAACGTAGCAAAGGTCAGCCGCGGGAATGGAATCAGACCCAGAAACTCAACCGACTCACAGTTGGCGCTGAAAAGCTGCGTGCGATTTTCTTTGTCCCGGCTGCTGTTTGTCACAAGGTCTTCCCCGTGCAATTCAACGATGTGCACCGGCTTCACGAAATGAACGGTGCGTCCGTCCGAATCGGTCATCGCGATGGGCTCAGGCACACGCAGTGTGGAGAATGTCCGGAGCATTTCCTCTCGTTGCTGGTCCGTGAGGCCTGATCCCACCCGTGCAAAAGTTTGCAACAAAGTTTTTCCATTCTCCTTTTCCGGATAGCTAAGCGCCGTGAGCAATGAAGTAACGCCATATTTGCCCTCGAATTCACCTTCGACATAACCAATCACCACCGCGTCAATGCTCAGGTGCGGTTTAATCTTGGCGATGTCGAGGCGCTGCAATCGCCGCACCACCGATCCTTCCTGGCCAGCTTTGATTCGCTCGCTAAAAACCCGCGCCAGATCCTTTTCCGGCACGATCGAGCCGGTGGCTCGATGAAAAGGCGCCGATTCGTCGTCTCCAAAAAGTTGCCCGAGCAACTCCCATGTCTCCTGAAATCGTTCCTGATTGGGCCGCAAATCCTTGCCATCGAGCATGATGATATCGAGCATCACTAGCTTCAAGGTCGCGATCTCAGCCGCAGTTCCGTTGAAAGAAACGCGAAGCACATCCGCGATGCCCGGGCGCTTGGCTTTCGCATCCACGTGCGGCAGATAGAGCTCCGCCCGAAACAGGGCCTTCTGCACCTTCCGTTTCTTCAGGTGCTCCGCCAATGCCTCGAGCACCGGCAACCCCACGCGCACACGGCCTGACGGGGCGTTAAAACAAAAGACCTCCCTGGCCTGATCCCAGGAAATGAACACGCCTTCCCCATCGTATTTCGTCGTCTCTAAAATCGGCTCCGCCGTCGTGTAGCGTTTCTCGATCTGCTCCGGCGTGAGCGCCGTCATCTTGCGGCTCACCTGGTTTTCAAACTGCGTGGCAATATCAAGTAACACACGGTCGGTCACCGCGCCGCTCGGCGCGAGCTTGGAGTTGCCCGCTTTGGCCAGGAGCTTGGTCGTATCAATCATACTTCGGGAGCAGAATTCGCAGGCCGCTTGAGTTCCTGATCCGAGAGCAGGAGCAGCAGTTTATATTTACCCTCCTCTTCACCCACACCGATCTCGCCGTGGAGAAACGCGCGATAGGGCGTGCCCTTGTCTCGCACGACCAAAGGCAGATTCCCTTTTGCGCCTGCGCCGAGGATGGCTAGTTCCTGCCTTTCGTGCAGCTCACGCGCAATGCCAAAAAGGAAATCCTTGGTCACGCCATCTTCGTGCACGATTTGGTACACCTGTTTGAAAACGAAATCGGTCAATCCCTGGGCCAGCGGAAGCCGCTTACCGATCTTGATTGGATGCAGATCGTTCAAATTGGTTTTCCGAGTGATATGCGGGCGTCTCTCTTTTTCTTCTCCCGCCGGAGTATAAACGATGTCGATTTGCTTGAAATCGGCCACGGGCGCCGGCGCTTCGCTTTCCGGATCGTAAAAGGCCGCGCTCAACGTCTCCACTTCCAGGACCTCGCCGCACACTTCCGGCACGAGCTCGGGGTCGCCTGCGATCAATTCCTGCGCCGTGACCTTAAGCGGATTAAGGCGCGAATTAATTCCATTGGTTACGCGCGCGGTGGAGACCGGACCCGCGGACGTCACCAGCTTGATCGCCGGCTTCTGCCGGACCTGCGGCAGGCTTTGCAATAAGACCCGTGCCGTTTTTCCCTGCAAATCGAGGTGAATCGTATTCATCGGCAAAATCAGACCATGGCAAAATCAAGCTCCTCGCCCTCTTCAGGCTCATCGTCCTCCGCATCGAAAAACGAATAGGTCACGTTAAGACCGACAAAGGTGGTCTGCTTCGCTTCACCGACAAACAAGTAACCATCACTTCCCTTCACAAGCAACAAGGCTTCCTTGGGCTGGATGCTCTTGCGAAAGGAAAACTGGGTTTCGTAGAGCCCCGGCTCCAGCGTGAGCGCATCCAGCGGATAGACATCGCTCACCGCAAACGCCGCCAGCTTCACGAGCGGCACGGGCCTCACTTCATTTTCCTGCTCAAAGGCACTGGGCTGCAGTTCTGCTGTGCGCCCCTCGATTTCCGTGACCACCTCTTCCACCGGCGAGCCTTCGGGATCGAGCTTCACCTGCGAGACTTCGTCTCTCCGCAGGAGCCGGCCATCAGCGCTCAGAAATCCGCGGCTCAGGATTTTGCCATCCTTCTCCGCCACCTTCCGGGAATGGCCGTAAAGCGCCTTCTTCTCGATGCGCGAGCCGAGCTGAGCTGCGATGACGCGGTCGCCGAGCTTGAACTTGATTTCCTTCACGGTGCTAACCTTACGAATTTCCGCAAATCCGACAAGAACTTGCCGAATCGTCGAGACCCAGGACAGCGCAGCTAATGTTTCTCCGGCGTCGGCGGCTCCAGCATGCGCAGCACTTCGACTGCGCGTGACTTGGGAAATGCCTCGATCTGCTTTCGCACGAGAGCCACGGCATCCGCATGTCGTTTCAAGCTTTCCAGCACGCCAACCTCATGCACGGTCACGCGCAAAATATCATCCGCGTCTTTGTAATACTTTCGCGCCTGTCCAAATGCATCCAGGGCTTCGGGGCGCGCATTGGCCGTCAATTCGAGCAAACCCAGCCCCTCGAAAATCACCCCGCTGTGCACATCGTTTCCCGCTTTGGTCAAAGCCACTTCACCGGCAGCATGGTCATCATGCCATTTGATCGCGCCTTCGCGATAAAGCGCCCACTGGTCTTTGCTTCCCGCTTTGGATCCTGTCGGTATCCGCGGAAAAGGCCGATATAACGGATCACCGATAAAGGTAGTCATCCACGATAACACGCGCTCGGACATGTAGCCGCTTTCCGCAAAAGTGAAACCGGAGCTGAGCCGCTCGAAAAATATATCGAGATGCGGCGTGAGATCGAGAAACGGCTCATAGACATTTCCCAGTGTGGCCGCGGCGCCGTCGGCGAGCAGTGGCGCACACCAAAACTTATGCGGATCCTGCAGCGTGGATGCGCTGAAGGAATGAAGGTGCACGGCAATTGCACCGGGCTCGAAACGAAAACTCGGCTGCAGGAACGGCCCCGTCACAGTCTCCGAATACCAGCCGAAATAAAAAGCCGCGTGCTGCATCGGGTAGCTATCGGGAAACAACCCCGGCCCTTGATCCAACACCACAGGAATCCCGATGCGCCGCGCATTGCTCGCCAGAGCGAAGAGCCATTGATCCCCTTCGACGTAACCCGGATCCGTAATTCCGCGGGCATCAACATAGGCCATTCCATGAAGACCACTTTGCTCCGCGGCGAGCGAATCCGTGATCATGCGGCGCACAATCGCCGGAGTCGGCGCATCGAGCCGGCAGACCAGCATCATCTCCGGCTGCTTGGCGTCACCAATCCGCGAATAGCTGCGAAAATAGGGATTATTGAGGACCCCCGAAATCGGATGTTGCCCCACACCGAGCACGGCAAGCTCCGAATCCAACGATGCATCGTTATGCGCCGCCACGGCCGGCGGTCCACTCGGTTTGTCACCGGGGTAGTTAGTCGTCGCCAGAATCTTCAGCGGCATGCCGCGCATCAGCACGACAAAACGAATATGGTTCGACGTTACCACGCCCATCGGGTTGCCCTCCTCTTTGCGAACCGTCCACCAATGGTTCGCCAGAAAAGCTTTCCGCAAGGGATCCGCGATCAGCAGATCGTATTCGTCGCGGCCGATTTCCTCTCCGCGCGTGCACGGCAGCCCGATGATTTGGTCTTTGGGAATATGCCGTTTCTCGGCGTAAAACTGCGCCAGCGGACCCGAATCCGGATCATTGGAATTAAAAATCACCAGCGTCTCCGCGGCGCCTGCCTCCCCTGGATTTTGCTGCGAGTTTCCGACCAGTGGCAGCGAATGTTCTGACACTCCGTGCATGGGAATCCCCGAGGCCGGTGCGCCCGGGATCGGGTTGCTTTCCAAAGGCAATCCCTGCGACGGAGATTTCGAGAGTGGACCTTCCGCCGGCGGCTTGGGCAATTCGGGCGTCTGGCCAAAAACCGTCGACGCACAGCACATCGCGGCACATGTTTGAAAAATCCGGAGGAGAAAAGTGGGCCGCACGAGTAACATCAAATTTCGATCTTCAATCCGTCATAAGCCACTCGCACCTCCGGCGGCAATTCTTCCTCTAATTCCGCGTGGAGTAGATCGTGGCAGAGATGGGTGAACCACGTCTTCGAGGGCCGCACTTTTTCCGCCACGGCAAGCGCTTCCCCCACGCTCATGTGGGTCGGGTGCGGTTTTCGGCGAAGCGCATCTACAATGAGATGCTTCACCCCTGCAATTCGTTCAAGCACGGGAGGAGGTACTTCCTTACAATCGCTCAGATAAGCGACCAGCGCCTCACCGTCTCGCTCCAAAAGATAGCCATAGACGATGGCGCGGCCATGCGGGACCGGCAGCGGCGTGATCTGCGTCGCACCCAGCGTAAACGCACCTTCGACGACGTGCGGCTCCGCGCGCATATACCCGGGGAATAGGTTCTCTCCGTTAAAGACGAATTCAAAAACCCGCCGGAGATGACCGAAGGTATCCGCGGAGGCATAAATCGGAACGCCCCTGTCCGGCGGGCAAAAGGGCCGCAGATCATCAAATCCCATCATGTGATCGGTATGCGCGTGCGTGTACACCACTGCATCAAGAGTCCGCACACCATGCTTCAGGCATTGCAGCCGAAAATCCGGCCCGGTATCCACGACCCAAGAACATTCCGGAGTCTCCACAAAAATGGAGGAGCGCATCCGAAAATCGCGCGGATCAGTCGAGCGGCACACCCGGCAATCACACCCGATCATTGGCACACCCTGCGAAGTCCCCGTGCCGAGAAACGTGATCGTAATCACTTGTTCTTATTCAGCAACTCGCGAACGTCATCGATGGTCATTGGCTTCATGGTACCGTTCCACCCGACCGTACCACCTTGCGCAGCCTTTTCCGGGTTCTTATCGATGAGATCCTGCGACGCTCCTCGCCTGAGGTAAGGCCTCTGGCCCGCGTAATCGCGCACCGCCATCTTTTTGTCGCTGTCCACATAGCCCTTCACGGCGTGTTCCTTGACGGGCGCCGCTTTATCCGCATTCGGGATTTCGTATTTTCCTGTCGTCTTCGCCGAATTCGCGGAAAACTTGAAATTACCCATCCACGAACTCTTGGTCCCGGCATAAGCCGCCGTGTTGAATTGCTTTGGCGAGACCTTTTGATCGAATTGAAACTCCTTCACAGAAGCCCCTTTCATCGCGAAGCCCCGGCCGCCATGGAAGGTGCTCTTCTCTAAGTTGTACTCCTTCGTCAGATGCGCGTAAGGATTGAAGATTTGGTCAATCCGCTTTTCCTGGTGCGTCATCGTCGTGGCAGGGTCATCCGCGTTCGTCGTGGCGGCGACAGCAGCCAGAGGAAGCAAAAGGAGGAAAACGGGGGCGAAGCGCACGGTAGGAGTGATGGCACGGGTCTCGCAGGGTGGCAAGGGGGAAGGCGCGAGCCTTCACGAGGAGTTGCAGGCCATTTGATTGGCACCTACGGTCAGACGAAATGAACCGCGCCCCATCTCCTCCGGCCGGACGAGCAGTGATCGGTCGTTTTATCGCCCTTGGCCTGGCTGGTTTTGCCCTCGTTCCCGGCTCCGCTAAAGACGCCGACGGCAATTCGGCAAGCCCGGACCCGAAACAAGATGCTTCCAAAAAGGTGGCATCTCCGCGCAGCAGTTTGGTGATCACTGAAATCCCGCGAACTAGATTTCGACTCGTTGAAGAGCCGGCATGGTTCGTCGTTTCCGACAAATCTCCAAAGTCCGGCTTTTACGTGAGCGTACACGTTCGCGATCGGTCCATCATGCATCTCACGGTCCCTGCCAAATCACGTTATACGGTGATGCTTGGTGAGAAGTCCAAGGAAGATCATTCCCCCGTTTTGATCATCATCGATCCCTCGAAGTCTGGCGCAACTGGCTTGGTGGATTCATTCACCGTCAGCGAACCCGATATCCTGAGCTTCACGAGCGATGAAGTTCATCAGAAAATAGAAAAAGATCTTCTTTACGGAGCGGAAGCCGCCAGTCGGATTGAAACGATGATCAGGGAAGTGGATAAAAAGTAACCACGTTTCACTGGGTTGACACATCTTCGGCTATTCACAAGTATCGCGCCATGCGTACCTTTCTCCTCTCTTTCGGCATTTGCTTTCTTACTGCGGCAGCGTTCGCGGAAACCAAAGACATCACCGTCGATGCGGGCGGCAAGCCCGCACTGAAGCTGAGCATACCGAAGGAAGCCGAAGTCGCCACCAAAGGAGAGAAAACCACGATTCGAACAAAAACTCTCCGGATTTACCTTTGGTCGCTGCCGGATGCGAAAGACGTCGCGGGCGTGGTCCCCAAAGTCGGCGACGTTATCAAATCGGAATTTGTTAAATATACCGTCGGCTCCACGGACACAATCAAGGTGGCAGGACATGAAGCTAAGCATCTGACGGGCAAAGGTGAAGAGGAGGATGACAATGATCCCGGAACCGCTGACGTCGTGATTTTCACCACTGGCAAACAAGTATTCGCCGCCTGCGTGCACGGGGAGCGCGATGAAGCGGCCAAGGAACGGCCGGATTTTCTGAAAGTGCTGGAGTCGGCGAAAGCGCCGTAATCGGACTGGCGAGTCTGAGAGTGAAGCGATTGGCGATTGCCAGGCATGCACTGGCAGAGTGAGAATTTACGTCTATGAGCGTCTCGATCTACCAACTCGCGCACAGCCCCTTTTGCATTCCCATCACCGCCGCGCTGCAATCCTGCGGCGTGCCGTTTGAAACACACGAAGTTCCCAATTGGGATCGCAGCGAAATCATTCGGCTCACCAACGGTGCTTACTATCAAGTGCCGCTGCTCGTGCACGATGGGAAAGCCGTCTTCGAAACCGCGGGCGATTCGCAGGATATCTCGCGCTACGTCGATGTTACTTTTGCCAAAGGTAAACTTTTTCCCCAGCAACTGGAAGGGCTGCAAGCCATCGTCATCGACTATCTGGAAAACGAAGTGGAAGCCGTGACCTTCCGCCTGGTGGATCCGTTTTATATTGATTCCATTACGGACCTGGTCGGTCGCACGATGACCGTACGGCACAAGGAACGCAAGTTTGGACGCGGCTGCGTGGAAGCGTGGCGCCAGGATGCCAAAACACTGCGGGCCGCAGCCGATCGGCTGCTGGGACGCTCCGAAGCAATGCTGCAATACACGCCTTTTCTCTTCGGTGATACTCCCGTGTATGCCGATTACTTGTTATACGGCATCATCGGAAACATGACCTGGAAGGGCTGGAACAAGCTCAGCGAGGAACAACCCGCACTACGCGCCTGGATGGCAAGGCTCGCCGAGTTTCGATTTTAGCCTAGCGCGCCTTTTCGCTCGCGCCTATCGACGAAAGCTCAGCGACTGAGGTGTGGTGGATGGCTTCATTTGGTATCATTCGATTCTGCTTCCTTCATGAATTGAATGGCTTCGTTCCGCTGGCCTTCACTTTCCGCCGGAAAATCTTGTCGCCATTCGTGGCGTATAGATATTCGCGGTTCGTACCGGCCAGCACGCAGTTGGTGAGCGGCTTGTCGGGCTGCGGCTTTGGCAGTACTCCGCACAGGCGGCCTGTGGGATCAAAAATCTGAATGCCCAACGCCGAGGTCACATAGTAGCGGCCATCGGTATCCGTGCACATGCCATCCCCGCCTGCCGCCGGCTTGTAGGGCGGCGGACTCTTCGCCTTGAATTCCCCTTTGGGATCAATGGGACGGCGCATCGTCATGTAAGGTTCCTTGGCAGAAAGACTGCCATCCTTTCCGACAGCAAAGGTCCAGACAAATTCACCATTATAGTCGGAAACCGCGAGCGTCCCGCCGTCGGGCGAAAAGGCGATGCCATTCGGCCCGGCGATCCCGGTGTCCGCAGCCTGCACTTTTTTGGTCGCCGGATCATACATTGTTACTTGTTTCTTCCCGGTCTCCGTGAAATAGACCCGGCCCTCCTTGCTCACCGCCAGATCGTTGGGCTGTACATCCTCGGCCAGCACGGTAACCACCGGCTGCTCGATCGGCGCGCCATGATAGTCGATCATCACCAGTCGCTTCTTTGAACCCTGGCAGGCATAGATATGACCACCTACCACTTTCAGTCCGCTGCCTGGCTCATCGACAATCTTAGTTTTCGTCCCATCCGGCGTGATGCGATAGATTGCATTCGCCTTCAGATCCGAGAAATAAAGATTTCCGTCCTCATCCGCGCACGGCCCATCGGAAAAGCCCAACCCCTCGGTCACCACCTGCCAGCCTTCGCCGGGAATGAGCAATTTTAACAAAGTAAGATCGCCGCCCAGGTCTCCTTTGGTATCGATTTCCGGATGCGCCACGTCGCTGCGCCACAGCCATTTCAAGGCATCCGGTAAAATCGAACCGCCGCGATTGGAATTGTGCCCATAGCCCTCCACAAAATCGAGCTTCACATCGTATCCCATGTACTTCAGCGCGGCGTTCATTTGCTGATTGGCCAGCGGCCAATTGCCAAATGGGTTATCGAGATCTCCCGAACTATCCTGCAAGAAAACGCGAATCGGCTTCGGCTCCGTTTTCCGAATGAGCGATGGATAGACATTTCCGCCGCGCAGATTTACAAAACTGCCCACTGAAGAGAGCACTTTGCGAAATTGATCGGGCCGCTCCCACGCAACGGTGAATGAACAAATGCCACCGGAACTCGCACCACAGATCGCGCGCTTTTCCGGGTCGTGCGACACCGGCCATTTTTTCTCCAACTCGGGCAGAATCTCTTCGAGCAAAAAGCGCGCATACTTGTCGCCCAGCGAATCGTACTCCAACCCGCGATTGCTATTTTTCCAAGGCGAATCCGGTTTTTGTCTATTCACGTCCTGCCCCGGATCGACAAACACCGCGACGGTCGGCGGCATATCGCCGCGCGCGATGAGGTTATCGAACACCGTCGACACGCGCCATTGGCCTTTCAGTTTCGCATAGTCATGCCCATCCTGAAATACCATCAGCGCAGCAGAGCCATCTGCCTTGTACTGCGCGGGCACGTACACCGCCCAGTTGCGAGTAGTGTTCTCAAAAATCTTTGACTCCCACGGCGGCATCTGCGTGACGGTCCCTTTGGGCACATCCGCTTTTTCTTCCGCATCGGGGTGCAATTGCCAGGCATCCGGCGCTGCCAGAGCGGCAGTGACCGGCAGGATCAAAGCAAGAATTCTGAGGGATAGTTTCATAGATTGCAGATAGTTAATTCAATTCACAGTGCGTCGATCCACCGAAGGCGCGGACACCGATTCGTAATCGTACTCGTAATCTTAATCATAATCGTTGGCCGGAGGTCGAAATGGATAAACGGTGGTTACTTGGTAGAGGGATTACGAGTATGATTAGGATTACGATTACGAGACCGACGCCCCCCTATTTCCCGCTCGCATCCCGCCACAGCCAGCGGAGCGTGTCTGGAAAAATCGACCCACCGTGCTTTCCATTGTGTCCGCCATCACCAAACTCGAACTTATAATCATACTCTGCATACTTCAGTGCCGCGGCCATATCCTGCGCCGAAAGCGGCCAGTCTCCGTGCAAATTATCCAAATCATGTGAGCCATCCTGGAGAAAGATCCGCAGCGGCTTCGCTTGCCCTTTGCTATTCCGAATCAAAGCTGGATAGGCAAATCCTCCGCGGATATTTGTGAATGAGCCGATCTGGCTAATTACTTTGCCAAAGGAATCTGGCCGCTCCCACGCCACCGTGAAGGCACAAATGCCGCCTGAGGAAATGCCGCAAATTGCCCGCTGTGCCGGATCGGTAGAGATATTTAACCCTTTGGTCGCTTCCGGCAAAAACTCCTCAATCAAGAAACGCGGATAGGCGTCGCCGAGCGAGTCGTATTCATAGCTACGATTGGCGCGATCTTTTCCACCGGGAACGCCCGCCGGCACCGTGCCGGGATTTACGAACACTCCAACCGTCACCGGGATCTCCTTGCTCGCGATCAAGTTATCGAAAACGACCGGAGCGCGAAATTGGCCGGTGGGATTTTGATAGCCCGAGCCGTCTTGAAATACCATCAGCGCGGCCGGTTTCGCCGCATCGTATTGTTTGGGAACATAGACCCAATAATCGCGAGTGGTGCCAGGGAAAATCTTGCTGGATGCGAAAGTGTGCTTGGTAACTTCGCCGTGCGGGATGTCGGCCTTGGGTTGGGAATCCGGTCCGAGCGTATAGTCGTCGAAAGCCGCGGCGCTAACGGTGAGCAAGGTGAGGGCAAGGAGGGAGCGCATGGTCCGCTTTTAGCGGCGGGCCTTGGCGGGCGCAAGCGCTGTTGTAAGGCGTGGCACGGGCATCCTGCCCGAAGACCAACCCATGGGCGGGACGCCCATGCTACTCACTTTGCCTGCACCTTACTCTCTCGATACCCCGCGATCAGAAAAAGACCAACCGCGACGCAGATACAGCTATCCGCGACATTGAAAGCCGGCCACGGATCAGCCCACGGTACGTGCAGATTGAAGAGCAGAAAATCCACCACGTGATGCCGCGCAGGATTGAGCCGATCCGTCACATTTCCTAAAATCCCCCCCATCAACAGCCCCACTCCCCAGCGATAAAGCGGCTCGCGAAAACCGCCGCGCGCCCAGTAAATGAGCAGCCCAGCAAACGTCACCGCGGAAAGTAACGTGAAAAACAGGTTACTGTTACTAAACGCGCTGAAAGCGGCCCCGGTGTTACCCCAGTGCACCAAATCGAAAAACCCCGGAATGATCGTCCACCTTTCTGCATCGTATTCGATGTGTTGCACGATCCACCATTTCGTGGCCTGATCGAGGGCATAGCAAGGCAAGGCAATGAGGAGCGGATGCTTCATAGCCACGCTTAGACGGCCGCTTTCACTACTGCCGCGCAGCGGTCACACAGTTCGGGATGCGCCGGATCTTGCCCCACCGCCAGGCGGCGACGCCAGCAACGCGCGCATTTCTGATGCTTGCACGGCTCGATGGTAGCCACGGTTTCCGCGCCTTCGGTGACATGAAGTTCGCTAAGGATGAAAAACTCCTCCAGTTCCGGCACGCGCTTTTGCACTTCGCCGAAAAGCGCCTTGTCGGAAATCTGTAAAGTAACTGCCCCATCGAGTGCGTTGCCAATGGTCTTCTGCTGTCTCGCCGGCTCGATGGCCTGCCCGATTACTCCGCGGAGTTCCAGCCAGCGATCCACAAGTTTCTCTAGTTCCACATCGCGCAAAGAGGGATCGACTTCAGGAAACACCTCCACGTGCACCGAGCTCTTCTTTCCTGCATATTCCCAAGCTTCGTCGGCCGTGAACGCCAGCACCGGCGCGAGCAGCGCAGCGAGCCCTTCAAAGACGCGCCGCATCACTTCCTGCGTGGCCACGCGCCGTGGCGAATCTGCACCATCGCAATAGAGACGATCCTTTGTGATATCCACATACAGCGCGCTCACGTCCACCGTGACGAATTGATTGAGCACCTGGAAGACCTTGCGGAAATCGTAAGCCGCGTAGGCTTCGCGGCACGCCGCAATCACGCCGTGCAGACGGCTGAGCATCCAGCGATCAAGGCTGGTCGCTCCCGCCAGCGCCGTCGCTGACGCAGGCGAGGAATTCGCGAGGAGAATCCGCATGATATTCCTAAATTGCCGATAGGCATCAGTGAGCACGGCAAACGACTCCTCCGAAAACGGCACCTCGTTCGTGAACTCCACGCTCGATGCCCATAGCCGTACGACGTCCGCCCCGTACTTATTCACGAAATGGGCCGCATCCATCGGCTTCACGTACTGCCCTTGCTCGGACTTCGACACTTTTTTGCGTGTATCTTTGTCCACCACAAAGCCGTGCGTGAGCACTGCGCGATAGGGCGGCTTTCCACCGTGAAGCGCCACACTGGTCATGAGCGAAGACTGAAACCAGCCGCGATGCTGATCCGTCGCTTCGATATAAACATCGGCCTGGCGGAACGGGAACAAGCCATTTTTGGCTTCCGCGTTACTTGGCTGCAGCTCCGGCCGCCTTTGCAACACGGCGACGTGCGAGACACCGGAATCGATCCACACATCCAGGGTATCATTGCGACGTGTCGTGCCTGCGGGAAGCCCGAGCATCTGTCCCCACCACGCATCGTCTTTTTCAAACCAGACATTCGTTCCTTCTTTCTCGACAATATCCGCCACTTTGCGCGCCACCGCAGCATCGAGGATCGGCTTGCCTTTCGCATCGTAAAAGACGGGCAGCGGCACGCCCCACGACCGCTGGCGTGAGATGCACCAGTCAGGCCGGGACTCCACTGTTCCGTAGATCCGATTCCGTCCCCAGTGCGGAATCCACTCCACAGCATCGATCGCCTGGAGCGCTTCTCCGCGGATTTGGCTCACGCGGATAAAAAGCTGTTCCACCGCGCGAAACACCACCGGCGTCTTCGAGCGCCAGCAGTGCGGGTACGAGTGCTGATACACCTGCTCGCCAAGTAACACACCTTTCTCGCGCAGGAGCGAGATCACTTCCTGGTTGGCATCGAATACATAACGACCCGCCCACACCGGCACGCCCACCTCTTCGGTAAAGCGCCCGTGATCGTCCACCGGCGACAGAATCGGCAAGCCGTTCTCCACGCCGGCTACATAGTCATCCGCACCGTGCCCGGGCGCGACGTGCACCTGGCCCGTGCCCGCATCCATGGTCACAAATTCCGCGGTGATGATCCTCGACGTGCGATCCAGAAACGGATGCTGCGCTTCGCTGCCAGCGATCTCTTCACCCGTGAAACCGCTGAGCACATGCTCGCCCGCGGCTTCGATCAATTCATCCTGCAGAGCCGGTGAAGAGAAACCCACTTCTTCAAAACCCGCCGCTTCGGTGAACGCTTCCACCAACGGCTCGGCGATCACATAGATTTCCGGCGAATCGGCGTCGGTCACGGCCGTCACACTATCCACCTTTCGCCGAAATGCCTTGATCAAGTAACGCTGGCGCGGGTGCACGGCGATGGCCACGTTTGCCGGCAGGGTCCACGGCGTGGTCGTCCAGATCACCATATTCGCCTTTCCTGCCAGCGGGCCAGTCACGAGGGGAAACTTCACGAAAATGGCTGGGTCGGTTCGATCCGCATACTCGACCTCCGCCTCCGCCAGCGCCGTCTGCGCGCCGGTGCTCCAGTACACCGGCTTCTTCGATTGATAGACAAGCCCCTGCTCCACAAACGTCGCAAACGACCGGATGATATCCGCTTCGTAAGCCGGCTCGAGCGTGAGGTAAGGCTTCTCCCAATCGCCAAAAACACCCAGCCGCTTGAATTGCTGGCGCTGAATATCAACGTATTTGCGCGCATACTCCTCGGAACGGCGGCGCACTTCCGCCGGCGCCAGCCCGCGCGTTTCTTTCACCACCTTGAACTCGATCGGCAGCCCGTGACAGTCCCATCCCGGCACATACGGCGTGCGATAGCCGAGCATCGACCGCGACTTCACGATGATGTCTTTCAGCACCTTGTTCAGCGCCGTTCCCATGTGCACGTCGCCATTGGCGAAAGGCGGGCCATCGTGCAGGACGAAAAGCTCCGCATCTTTGCGCGCCTCCTGAATCTGCCGGTACAAGCCCGCGGCCTCCCACTTAGCAAGCCGCTCCGGCTCGCGTTTCACGAGGTCTGCCTTCATCGGAAAATCCGTTTTCGGCAAATTCAGGGTATCTTTGTAATTCTGAGACATTTCTAGCGGCAAAAAGGACGGAAAGCGTAGGCAGATGCGGAAAGGGGAGACAACTCTCAACTCTCAACTCCCAACTCTCAACATCCAAAGATGAAGCGAACGCCGGAGACGGTGATTCCACACCCACCGCACTTGGGTGTTGAGAGTTGAGAGTCGAGAGTTGGGTGTTGTTTGCTCTCTTTATCCCGCCACCGCCGCCTCAGCCTTCGCCTTCACCGGCAATTCCCCCTCATACGCCGGGATGCAAAACCGAAACTCCGTCCATCCCGCACGGGAAACATCCAGCGAGATATCGCCGCCGTGCGCCCGCGCGATTTCGCTGCAGATACTTAAGCCCAAGCCGTAGCCGCGACGCGGTCCGCTGCGGGAATCATCCCCACGATAGAACCGATCAAAAACATGTCCCGCCTGCTCCGGCCGGATGCCGTCGCCGGAATTTCCCACACGTACCAGAAACGCCGCTCCCTGCCTCTCCAGCGCCACACGAACCCGGCCACCGGGATTGTTATATTTTATGGCGTTGTCGATGAGATTGAAAAGTAACTGCCGGAGAAATTGCGCATCCCCTCTCACTGGAGCAGCGATGACCACATCCACCTCCACGTGCACTTCGAGCGGGGCGGCCAGGATTTCTGTATCCTCAATCAAATCACGAATGACCGCTGCCAAATCAAAAGGGAGGGCATCCATCTGCAGCCGGCCCGCATCCGCCCGCGAGAGCAGCAGCAACCCTTCTGTGATATGCGTGAGGCGTTCCGTTTCTTCCAGCAGGTTAATGAGCATTTTCTCCTGCGCCGGCTCAAACTTGCCGCGGTTCAGCGCCGACTCCAATTCCCCGCGAATCACCGTGAGCGGCGTGCGCAATTCATGCGAAGCATCCGCCGTAAAGCGCGTAGCCTGACGAAAACTCGCTTCCAGCCCGTCGATCATCCGATTGAGCACGACCGTGAGACGCGCCAGTTCATCGCTCGTTTCCGGCACCGGCAGCCGCTTGTCGAGACGCTGGGCAGTGATTCGCTCCGCCGAAGCCGCAATCTCTTCCACCGGAGCCAGCGCCCGTCCGGCAATCCACAATCCACCCGCAGCGACGACCAGCAACACCAGCGGCGCAGGAATCAAGTAACATCTCAGCAAGTCATCATGCGTCTCCTCCACCGCATGCATATTCATCGCGATTTTCAGCACCAACCCTTTGCCGACGAATTCCCCGAGGCGCATGGGCAATCCTCGGATCTTGCCCACGCCAAACACCCTCCTCCCCGCGAGCCGTGGAAACTCCGTATCTCCCAGCTCGCGTGAACGAAAAAGCGTCTCTCCTTTTTTTCTCGAATCAATCTCCACCCAATAGAGCCGATCCGACCCTGGCAGCAATTCACTGACCGCGCCAGGCTGGCTCCAGTCGATATTTCCGTGGCGCGCCTCCACGGCGTCAAAAAATCCCCGCGCCACGCGATGGAGGTCTTTGTCCAAAAATTCAATGCCCTCCAGGTAAAGATGCCACGATACCCCAAACCCAACCGCCGTGATGACCACTCCGACAAGGGCCGCCGTGAGAAGCGCCACCCTCCAGCGAAGCGGCAACCGTTTCATGAGTCGCACTTCACACAGTAGCCGACACCACGCACGGTGTGGATCAGCTTCAGCGATTCGCCGTCATCCACCTTGCGCCGCAGCCGCTGAATGTACACATCGACGAGGTTGGTATTTGGATCGAAATGGTAATCCCACACACGCTCCTGGATTTGCGTGCGGGTAAAGACCTGCCCGGGCGTGCGCATGAGGTATTCCATCAGCGCAAACTCCCGGGCCGTGAGCTCGATTTTTCGCTTCGATCTCAGCACTTCGCGGTTGAGCAGGTTGAGGGTGAGGTCGCCTACCCTGTAAAAAGAGACTTTCTCGCCCGTGACCCGGCGCAAAAGAGCGCGGAGCCGGGCGATCAATTCATCCATGGCAAACGGCTTCGGAAGATAGTCGTCTGCTCCCAAATTCAGACCTTCAATTCGCTCGGCCACTTCCCCTCGGGCGGAAAGCAGCAGCACCGGCGTGGCGATCCCGCGCTCACGAAGGATCCGCAGAACGCTCAGGCCATCTCGCCCAGGCAGCATGATGTCGAGCACAATGGCGTCGTAAGGCTCGATGGTCGCCCGCGTCAACCCATCGCTGCCATTGTCGAGCACATCCACCGTAAATGCCTGCTCCTTAAGACCTTGCCGGATGAGCGAGGCGATCTTTTTTTCATCTTCGACAACGAGAACGCGCATGGGTGAGCGCATTTTAGCGCACTGTTACAAAAGTGCCACGGTCCATTTTTCAAGGCAATATTCAGTTTGCTACACCGAAGGAGGCTGTCTATTTCCCGTGGAGCGACCATCGCCGACCGTTTACTTGAAGTGCACTGATTCAATTCTTTGAAGGAGCATCAAATGAGCATGCCTGCCACGTTCCCACCTGCAAAGACCTCAAGCCCTTTCACTTCGATGAAGGGCGATCACGTCGGAGTTCGTGTTCCCGACATCGACGAAGCAATCGCTTGGTACACTGAAAAGCTGGACTTTCGTGTCGTGTATCAGTGGCCTTACGGAGATCTCCAGCTCGCGTACGTGGCGCCTGCTGTCGATACCTCCTTCAAGATCGAACTGCTCGCCGGCGCAGGCGCGGTCGAACGCCAGCCCTATCGCGATCTGCCGGACAGCCTCAACCTTGCTGGCTGGCACCATGTCTGCCTTACGGTTGATAGTGTCGAAGTCACAGTCGCTGAGCTTCGCCGTCGCGGCGTGAAAATCGTCACTGAGCCGTTTGATCTTCCCATCATAAACCGCAGGCTCGCTTTTTTTGCCGATCCGTGGGGCAATCTCTTCGAGCTCGCACAGGTTCTCAGTTGAAGCGCAGCGGTATGCTAGGCTTCATCGCCGAATAAGGCACCCCATCTGGCCGTCCGCAGGGGGTTTGGGCTTCGCCTAAAGGCAACCGTCCAGGGCAGCGAGCAGCTCGGACATGGTCTCCTTCGTCTCGTCTCCCATGTTCGAGATCCGGAAAGTCTTCCCTTTGAGCTTGCCGTAGCCGCCGTCCAGGATGAACCCGTGGCGCTCTTTGAGCTTTTTCAGGAGTTCCGGGACTTCGATGCCCCGGTTGTTCGCGACGCAGGTCAGCGAGACGGAGCGGAAACCTTCCGGCGCAAAAAACTCGAAACCGTTCTTGCGGACCCAATCGTGCACCATGGCGTTGGTCTCGGCGTGCCGCTTGTGGCGGTTCTCGACGCCTTCGCTCTGGATATCTTCCAGCTTCGATTGCAGCGCATAGATGTGCGAAATCGAAGGCGTGCTCGGCGTCATGTCTTCCGCCTGGTTCTTTTTGAATTCGAGGAAGTCGAAGTAGTAGCCGCGGCTTTTCACTTTCTCCGCACGGGCAAACCCGCGATTGGAGACGCTGAACAGCGCAAGACCCGGTGGCATGGCAAGCGCCTTCTGGGAGCCGGTGAGCAGGACATCGATCCCGAGTTCATCCATGGGGATCGGCAAGGTCGAGAACGACGACACCGTATCCACGATCAAAAGCACATCTGGGAACTCGCGCATCGCCTCGGCGATTTCCTGGAGCGGGCTCATCACACCCGTGGAGGTCTCATTATGAATCACCGTTACGGCATCAAAGCCGCCCGCGCTCAGTTTCTCCCGAATCTGTTCTCCCCGAATCGGTTGCCCCCATTCCACCTGTAGCGCTTCGGCCTGCTTGCCGCACTTTTTGGAAACGTCGAACCACTTGTCGGAAAAAGCGCCGCACATGCAGTTCAACACTTTTCCCTCTCCCACGAGGTTGCGAATCGATCCCTCCATCACGCCCCAGGCGGAGGAAGTGGAAAGGAAGACCGGCTGAATCGTGGAAAACAAGTTCTGCAACCGTGGATGAACGTCGGCGTAGAGCTTCTTGAAGTCGTTGCTCCGGTGTCCGATCATCGGACGGCAAAACGCCGCGAAGGTCTTTGGCGACACCTGGACCGGACCGGGAATGAAAAGTTTGTTTGGCATTGCGGGGCGGAGAGGAAACAGCAAAGCGCGCCGATGCGCAATGGCAAAGGCGAGCAGAGAAGGCCGATGCCCGAATGACAAATGACGAAGCGATCTACGAATCGCCTCCTATAAGGTCCATCCGTCCCATAAGTTTCACCACCTGCCGCGACAATCGGTCACTCCCAGATGAAATGCTCCAGCTGCAGCAGCTTAATTCGCGCTTCCGCTTCCGCAGCGCGTGGACCGCCAAATTTCACCATTTTTCGATAAACCCCGATCGCTTGTCCCCATTCGGCGGAGTCCTCAAAGATATGCGCCGCGTCAAAGCCGGCTTTGTAATACCAAAAGTATTCGCGGTCCTGATGGGATGCCGTTTTCTCCAGCACTGCGTAAAATGTATCGAGAACCTCTCCGGCATCCGGACCGTGAAGCAATTCGAGCGTCCGGGCTTTGTTATATAACGCCTGATTGCGCCACTCCGGTGTGACATCGGCCAGATTAGCCAGCTGGTCGAAGACTTTCACGGCGGCTTCCAGTTGTTCGCGGTCTCCCTTTTTCCCAAGCATTCGCAAGTTATTTCCCTTGCCGCACAGGGCGGCCTGGCGCAGTTCGGGGTCCGGATCTGAGCTCAAAATCACGTCGTAAAGATTGATCGCCTCTGTCTCATGCCCGGTGCTTTGCTTGATCGAAGCCTCCTCCTGCCGCGCGTAGAGTTTGAGGGGGCCGTTGCCACGAGCTACTTGCTCAAAGTAACCGAGCGCGCGATCGATCGCACCCGGTGACAGCGCCCCCAAGCCGGTCGCCGATCGGCCAGCGAGAAAAAGCGCCGTCTCGGCGTAAGGCCCAGGCGGTTTGTGCGAGGATTGCTCCTTCGCCAGCGCCGCGAACTGCGTCTCCGCATTGGCAAAATCTTCGCGGCGAAAATAGACCTCGCCTAGTTTCATCAGCACTTCGGGAAGCAATGGCGACTGGGAATATTTCGAGACGAAAGCCCGTGCCAAACTAATGACTTTCTCATCGTCACGCTGGGGCTGGGAGTCCGTCATGAACACCGCCAGGTAGTCAGAATGCGCCGCGACATCGGGCGAAAGGGGAACGGTATTGGCCACCTGCAGATACTCCGCCGCCTCGGCATAACCGGAGGCGCGTGCCCCGCTCTGGGCCGCGGCGAACGAAAGCTCCGCGAGCGCCAGGTGCGCCTCCCCTTCACGACGATGGCCAGGGTGATCGCGCAGAAAAGTTTTGAGCACACTCTCCGCTTGAGGATCGCCGTTGCGCGCGTGAGTGAGCCCTTCTTCGAGAAGCAATTCTCCGGCCGCATCTTCGCCGCCAGTTTGTGCGGTCATTTGCCGGCAGGCTTCCCGGAATTTATCAAAGTGCTCCTGGTTTAACCATGCCAGCGCGGCGTTGAAAGTCGCCGCCGGGTGCAGGCGTGGAGAAAGCTTTCCCGCGCTTTCAAAAAGCTGCGCTGCGATCACCTGCTCTCCCCTTTCATACTGAACCAAACCATCGCGAAACTCGATCTCTCCGCGCAGATCGGAGTCGCCGCCCGCGAGACGTTTTGCCGCATCGAGATTCGTCGCCTTGCTTTTGGTTCCTCCGGCGTTTCCCACATCGGAAATCTCCGCCTGCATCAAGTAACCGCGCACGGCATAGGCGGGAGGCAGATGCGATCGAACCGCCTCTTTGTGCAAAAAAACATCGAGCGAAACCACGGCCTTGTCCCAGTTGCCGTCGCGAATCTGCATTTTCGCTACATAGTAAAGCGCGAGCGCCGCCCGCCGCTCTCCCGGGGAATCGGGCCTCGCCCAATGGTGAAGTTCCGATTCGGGCGGATCACTTTCGCTTGCGTAGATCTCATCCAGCCGGCGAAACGCTTCTTCAAGGTAAGCGCTATCGGGAAACTGCCAGATGAATCGTTCCATCACCTTGTGAGCCTCGACATTTCCCATGCGGGAAGCCACCGCTTCGCTTTCACCATAGGTCGCCGCAAAAAGGAGACTCTCCGGCAGGTGCTCGCGTCCCGAACCGAGCGTTTCGCGGTTACCCAGCATCTCCTCAAAAAGCGTCTCAGCCGGTGCGGGTTGGTTGCGGGCAAGCAGCAGGCGGGCTTCTACATATTTCTTCCATAGGCGCTCCTCGGGGATCGCCGCCGCGGTGGAAGCTAACAAGTCACGCGTTTTGCCGAGCTGACCGGCATCGATATAAAGCGCAGCCAGCCGCAACCGTACGGCGACACCGCCCACGCCGGCTCGCGCCAGGGGTTCCAGCACCGCCACCGCTTCCGTCGTGCGATCCAAGGCTCGCAGGCATTCGGCTTCCGCGATTTTTGCGGATGAATCCGAGCGGTCGGAAATTCGCTGGTACAGAGGCAGCGCTTCCGCCCACCGGCCTTGCCGAATGAGGATATTCGCGCGCAATTGAATCGCCGCCGGCTCGCCGGAGGCCGCCAGCGGCTGAATCGTGGTCAGCGCGTCGTCATCCTCCTTTTCATCGAACAACGCTTGCCCGAGCAGAAGCGTCGCCGCGGCTCGGTCGGCCGCCGAGAGTTCTTTGGCATCCAGCAGTTTCTCCAGCTTGTGAATGGCGATCTCCGAAACTCCGTCCCCGAAGGCAAGGCGCGCTTCAGTCAGCAGGGTCGGCTCCGCCGAAAGCGTGGCGCTGACAACAAGTAACGATGCGGCCACAATGCACGACACACGGCTCATCTTCCCGGATTTATCGAGCAGGGCGTTTTTCATAGCATCCGGCGGAGATACTTTCCCGTGTGGCTTTCCTCCACCTTGGCCACCTCTTCAGGCACGCCTTCCGCCACCAGCTTCCCTCCGCCCGCTCCCCCTTCCGGTCCGAGATCGATCACCCAATCGGCGCACTTAATCACCTCGAGGTTGTGCTCGATAATCACCAGCGTATTCCCGGAATCGCGAAGTTTCATGAGCACCTCAAGTAACTTATGAATATCCGCGAAATGCAGGCCGGTCGTTGGTTCATCGAGGATATACACCGTCCGTCCGGTTGCTTTTTTGGCCAGCTCGGCCGCCAGCTTAATTCGCTGCGCTTCACCGCCCGAGAGAGTCGTCCCGGACTGGCCCAGATGCACATAGCCAAGCCCCACATCTTCCAGCGCGAGGAGTTTATCCGCAATCTGAGGAATATTCCGGAAAAAGCGCGCCGCCTCATCCACCGTCATGTCGAGGATGTCGGCGATGTTTTTGCCTTTATAGGTAATCTCCAGCGTTTCGCGATTATAACGACGGCCACGGCAAACTTCGCACTCCACATAGACATCCGCGAGAAAATGCATCTCGATCTTTTTCATGCCATCGCCCTCGCACGTTTCGCATCGGCCTCCTTTGACATTGAACGAAAAGCGCCCCGAATCGTACCCGCGTACGCGCGACGCCGGCAGGCCCGCGAACAGTTCGCGAATCGGGCTGAACGCGCCGGTGTACGTCACCGGATTTGAGCGGGGTGTGCGGCCAATCGGCGTCTGATCAATCACGATTGCCTTATCGATCTGCTCCAGACCGAGCAGTGAGGCAAACTTGCCCGGCCGATCTTTGGATCGATAGAAATGCCTGAATAGCGCCCGTCGCAAAATATCATCCACCAGAGTGGATTTTCCGGATCCGGACACGCCCGTGACACAAGTAAGACACCCGAGCGGAAAGTGCACATCGATGTGCCGCAAATTATTCTCCGATGCCCCGATCACACTTAACCAGCCAGGCACCGCGGAACGCCGCGGCCCGTTGTCGGAAGGCCGATTCGCCGGCGCCACAAACTGCGGCTGCTTGCGATGGCGCGGCACCGGGATTTTCGACCTTCCGGAAAGGTATTGCGCGGTCAGCGAGTTTTCGACCGACAGCACATCGTTCAAGCCTCCCTGCGCGACGATCTGCCCGCCGCGGGCTCCCGCTCCGGGTCCGAGATCGATGATGTGATCTGCAGCACGAATCGTGTCTTCGTCGTGTTCCACCACGATCACAGAGTTACCCAGGTTTCGCAGACGGCGCAGCGTGGCGATCAGGCGGTCGTTGTCTCTCTGATGCAATCCAATGCTCGGTTCATCCAGCACGTACAAGCAACCCGCCAAGCCACTGCCGATCTGCGTGGCCAGCCGGATGCGCTGCGCTTCTCCTCCCGAAAGCGTACCACTTTCGCGATCCAGTGAAAGATAACCCAGCCCCACCTCCACGAGGAAATTCAGCCGATTCGAAAGTTCACGCCGCACTTCCGTCGTGATGAATTGTTGCTGCTCATTGAGACAGAGTTGCTCCAAAAATTCGCGCGCTTCCCCGATCGTTAGTCGGCAAAACTCATAGATATTCAGCTCACCGGACAAAGCGCGGCCCGCCCACCCTCGCAAATCATCCGCCTTGGCCACTCCGTTACTTGGCAGGCTGGCAGACTTGATCGTCACGCCGAGCACCTCCGGCTTCAGGCGCGCTCCGCCGCAGACGCCGCACGTCCGCCGGCTCATGTACTGCCGGATGCGTTGCCGCGTAAATTCGCTCTCGGTCGTCTCGTAGAGCCTTTGCAACTGCGGCACGATTCCCTCAAAGGGCTTTTCCACTTTCGCCGCCTTTCCCTGATCGCTATAGGCCAGCGCCACCGGACGGTCTCCGGTGCCCCAGGCGAGTGCCTGATGAAATTCCTCTGAAAGTTCTGAGTAAGGCAGATCCATCGGCGCCTGATACTCGCGCGCCAGCCCTTGGAGCAGTCCGGCGTAATACTTCTCCATGCGCTTGCCGCTTTTTGCCCATGGAGCGACCGCGCCTCCTGCCAGCGACTTTTCCGGATTGGGCACGATCAGATCCGCATCGACCACCAGCTGCGTCCCAAGCCCGTGACAATTCGGACAAGCGCCAAGATGGCTGTTAAAAGAAAAATGCTTCGGCGTGAGTTGCGGCAGCGTGAAACCGGTATCGGGATTGGTAAAATCCGTGGAAAACTTCACCTCATCCCACTGTTCCGGCTCGATCCCATCCGCCCGCCGCAACACCCCGAGCTTGTGCCCGCCCCATTTGAGGGCGGTATCCACAGAATCCGCCAACCGCTGCCGCAAACCGTCCCGGATAATCAGCCGGTCGATCACGGCCTCGATCACGTGAGCTTGCCCACGTGGGAGCTTCATCAGCGGCGATTGGCCAGTCAGCTCGAGGATCTCTCCATCCACCCGAGCCCTGACAAATCCCTCCCGTTTCAGCTTTTCCAGGACGTCTCGAAATTCTCCCACCTCACCGCGGACAATCGGTGCCAGCAGGACAATCCGGGTTTCCTGCGGAAAGGCGAGAATCCGGTCAACGATCTGCTGGGACGAGAGCTTGGAAATGAGCTGGCCTGTCTTCGGATCATGCGGCTGTCCCACCGAAGCAAAGAGCAGACGCAAATAATCGTAAATCTCCGTGGTTGTGGCAATTGTGGATCGTGGGCTGCCACCCGAACTGCGCTGCTCAATGGCAATCGCCGGCGAAAGACCCTCGATGAAATCCACGTCCGGCTTCTGCATTTGATCCAAGAACTGCCGGGCATAAGCCGAAAGGCTCTCCACATACCGGCGCTGGCCTTCCGCGTAGAGCGTGTCAAAGGCCAGCGAGGATTTGCCGGACCCGCTTGTCCCTGTGATGACCACCAGCTTTTCCCGCGGGATCTCCAAAGAAAGGTTCTTGAGATTGTGCTGGCGGGCTCCGGTGATCTTGATAGTTTGGGCGGCCATCTTTTCTCAAGGATTCAAATCGTCCAGCAAACCACAACGCGCCACCCTTCTCCAGAGCTAATTGACATCATGTCCGATCAATCCGCTTCGTTTGAAATGACCCGCGACGAACTCATGGCCTTGCACGAGAAGTTCCGTGAGATCAAACACTCGATCAATAACACGCTGGCGGTGATCATGGCGCTTTCCGAGCTGGGGCAGCGCAATCCGGCTCATTTGGAAAAGCTGGCCAAAGCAGTGCTGCAACGCGGTCCCGAAGTGGTGCAGCAACTTCAGGATTTTCAGGCTCAACTGGCGGGGAAACTGAAGAGCACGGCTCCACCTGCGGAATCCACAGAAGCGGCGCAGCCGTAGCGAGTCGCATCGGGGCAAGTCTGCGAGCAGCCCCCCGGAGAGACCACCGGCACTTGGCTCTTGGCGCTGCGGCTCCGTTTCCTCACAATGCGGCTCGACCGCACGTGCCGTACTCCGATTTCATCGACCGAATTCTGCTGCAGCCAAAGCTTCTCGAGAAGCTTTGTCCCAAGGAGCCGCTCGATTCCGCACTGACACGCCGCATCCGGGAGGCGGACGATGCGACCATCTATGGAGGAACCACGCCGGCTGACGGATCGTACACGTTACTTGTTCGCGGCGCGCTGTACTACGCGGTCGATGCCCTCGATCCGGCTCACCGCATTTTTCAGGATGAAAAGAGCGACCTTGGCTCGTACTGGCATGGCATGATGCACCGGCGCGAAGGCGATTTCGACAATGCTCGCTATTGGTTTCGGCGGGCGGGAAAGCTGCCTTTCTTTAGCAAGTTACACCGCGCCGCCGGAGAACACGCGGCCGTCATCGCCCGCCAGCTCACGTGGGATCCCTACCTCTTCACGGGTGAATGTGAACAGGCACGCTTCGGAGCAACGGAAAAAAACGAAGAATTGGGCCGGGTGCAAAAAGCGGAGTTTGAAGTATTGCTCGACTATTGCTGGAGAAGCGGCACGACGGCTTAAGAAACACGCTGGCGTTACTCGCCTTGGGAATCGTGGACGAAGAATTCTCCGGCATTCGCGATGTCGCTCCGCCCGATCCATTCCATCGCTTCTTCGCGGGTGCGAAAAACGCCCACTGACTTTGTGCTTTGGTGATTGGATTCGCGAAAGCTTTGATACATCCTTCCGAGGCCAAAATGCAGTTCGGCCCGGGCGACAATGGCAAATTTGCTCAGCACCTGCGGAGCATCCATGCTCGCCGAAAGTTCTGCCAGACTGGAAATCCCTTCGCGGGAAATTTCGGAAATCTGAGTGACCGCCGTCATATCGACAATTTCGTTATATCCCCGGACTTCCGGCTGAGACCACGCCTCTTTTTGATATCGAAAGATATCCTCGCGGGAAAGGACCCCCGATGCCACTGCATCCACGAGTCGCTGAGCGGAGTGGATTGTGTAGGCGATAGGCATTCAGCAATACTCTTATCGCAACAGATAGTTTCGGCAACACTTCAAGGTTTGGCGCATCCCAGAACGGCGAAATAAGACCACGATCCGCCCCATTGTGCCAACTTGTGGCGGCCATAAAATCAGCCGCTCTAGAGCATTCAAGTTTTTCTGTATCCGCTCATTATGATCTAATTCAAGGGAGATCATGGAAGCCGTGACCTTGCCCCAAAGGGGCTACGAAACGAAGCCCAAGGGTGCCGCGCGCGTGAAGAGATGAGGCGCGCGGCTACCTTGGGTACCACATCACGACGCGCTCTACCCCAAAGGGGTTGCGATCCACGCCTCGCCAAACAGAGCCTGCATCGCTACCTCTTTTGGGGTAGAGCGCGTTACTTGATACCCCGGGGTTGCCCGGGCTTTGTTACGCAGCCCCGTTGGGGCAGGGTTGGTGGCTACGGTTTTCGCTAAACTGCTCTAATTTGCGCGCAGCGTCTCCAGGTAAGCGAGGAGATCGACAAAATCCTCCGGCTTTAAAGCCAGCGTCAGCCCTTGCGGCATCATGGAGGTTTTGATTTCGGTGCGTTTCTTGATTTCGGAATGTTTGATGAGGTGCGGCATTCCATCGACTCCGACAATCTTGATTTCATCGTTGCTATCACCGCGAATCGCGCCTGAGAACACGTCGCCCGAGTTGGTCTCGATCATAAAGTTCTCAAAGCCGAGCGCGATGGTTTTGGATGGCTCGAGAATACTAGTTACCAGATCAGGCCGCTTGTAATTCGCGGCAATGGTGGAAAGGTCGGGCCCCACCTGTCCACCCTTTCCATGCACGGTATGGCAGGTCGCACAAATCCCTCCCAGGCCGGCAGTGGGATCTTGAAATAGCTTTTCGCCGTGCGCCGGATCACCGGTGTGCTGCCAGGAACCATCGGATTTCGCCGCGACGGCGTACTCGCGTTGCTTGTCTTCGGGAGCCACCTGCTTTGCAGGCGTGAACTTTCCTTCGTCAAAACCGGGCATGCGTACGGCAAATTCCCAGTCCCCGCCTAGATTGCCGATTTTTACGAGGAGATGATTCACCCCGGCAACAACATGCACGGGCACTTGATCTTTATCCGCTTCAAATGTGCGGCTCGATGGACTGTCGTGCACTTTTTTTCCGTTTAGCCAGATAGCGATCTGGTCATCGGCGCCGCAGAAGATTTTCGCGTCCGCTTCCGCGGAGGACTCGAAATTCGTGTAGGCATAGGCACAAACCATCCCGCTGTTTTGATAGACTTTGTCGAGATGCAAACGCCCCACTTCGACATCGCCAGTCTGATCGTTCCAGCCCACTTCCTTGCCTTCAGCGTTCACGTACTTGAGCGAAAGGTCGGGCTTGCCGCCCGCAGCCAGTGCGTCTTTTTCCGGCGGATGCACCGCTTCCCAGACATTTTCGAACGGCCCGATCATTTTCCATTTACGAATCACGCCGCTATCAAAGAAGGCGCGAATTTCCGGTTCGATATCCTTGGAAATTGAGCCGGCCGTGATTTTCTCCTGAATGAGTGGCCACGCTTCGGCGCGCATCGGCTTCAGGCCTTTCAGCGCAGTGCGGCGAACGGTCGGATTCCGATCAGAAAGCGCCGCGATGAATGCGGGAATCGCCTGCGGATCGGGCATCGCCGCCAGGGCCTCGATCGTTTCATTGCGATTGCGGCGCTTTTCCGCCATGGCCGCCAGTTGAGGAATTGCTTCTTTTGCCCGCAACGCGCCAAGCGCCTTCACGGCCTCAAGCTGAACTTTGCCTTCGCGATCGTTCAGCGCCTCGATAAGCGCAGCGGTAGCATTGGCTTTCGCGCCGAGCGCAGCCAGCGCCTTTACTGCGGCTCCACGAACCGAACTATCCGCATGTTTCAAGCGCGAGACGAGCGCCGGAGCGGCCTCCACAATGCGCATCCGGCCCGCTGCATCAAGTAACGGAACGAGCGCCTGTGAACCGAGATCTGCTCCCACGAGCTGCGCGACGGTTTTGCGCGCACTGTCGCCACCAATTCCGCTCAGGGCGATGATGGCAGCCTGGCGCAACTCCGCATCCGCTTTTTCATCAAGCGCGACCGCCGTGAAAACGTCCATCGCTTCCGCGTCGCGCTGCACGCCTAGCGTTTCAATGAGCTGACGGCGCACCGCCGCATCCGTATCTTCACCAAGCCGTGCGCGTAGCGCCGCGAGCGCCTTTTCACGGACTGCCGGCGACAGTTCTGACTGCGCATTTCCCTTGGAAGAACTCATTTGAACCTGGCTGAAAGCGCCGGCCGCGGCGAGCCGAACACCGGCATCGGCGTCACGCAACGCCGCCTCCAGCGCGTCGAAGGACCGCTCCGTTTCGGACCAGGGCACCACCGGCAATGGCGGGGAGTTTTTCACCGGCTGCGTGCCCCACCAATGGCCGTCGTAGGGCTTGGGCAAAAGCGCGCCATGCCCCAGCGCGCCAATGGCTCGGGCACGAATGCCGGAATCCGGATCGCGCGCCAGATCAAGTAACACATCTACCGCTCCTGTTTGATAGACACTATTGACCGCCAGCCAGGCCTGTTCACGCACGCGGGAATCTTCGGTCTTCAATGCCGGCGTCATCGTCTGCCAATCGCCAATCTTTGCCAGCGCCACCCGCGCCGCGAAACGCACCCAGCGATCCTCGTCGCCGAGGACTTTCACTAAAGCGGGCGCCGCGGACTTCGCAGCCATTCTCCCCAGGCCGATGGAGGCTTGCAGTCGCACTTCGCCATCCGGGTCTTTAAGGAGATCCACCAACTCGTCCACGGCACCATCGATCCGGCGCAAGGCCAGTGCACGAACGGCTTGCGCCCGCACCGCTGGGTCCGCATCCGCGAGCACCTGGCGAATCAAACCCGCCGCCTGACTGCGCAATTCTCCGGACTCGGCCCCGATCAAATCCAGTGCCCACAACGCGTGTGCTTTCTTCACCGCCGCCGCGGATTGATCGTGCAGCACTTCGATGAGCGCTGGGATGGCACTTTCACCGAATCTAACCAGCGCCCATTCCGCGCGCAGCCGTTGATCACGATCCGGGTGATTCAATGCGGCGATCAAATCGGGAATCCCCGCTTTGCTCTCGTCCAGCCGCGGCGCTGGCACAGCCTCCGGCCAGCTCACACGCCAAACCGCACCCACCGTTTTCGGTCCCTTCCACCCACCCCATTGCCAATCCGCGATCAGCAGCGACCCATCCGACGCGACGGCCAATTCCATCGGGCGAAAATCAGCGCCCGTGTCGCCTTTCACCAGCGTCTGATGGTTTGCATAGCGAAACGTTGCGCCTTCGTGGGCAGTTTCCACGACAAAGACATTGCTCCGTCCCCATTCGGAAAAAAATAGCTTTCCGCGATATTCCTCGGGCAGGCCGTCGCTCAAGTAACAAAGGCCGCCGGTCGGCGAACCACCGCCAAAATCCGTCATCGCCGGAAGGAAGATTTCATTTGTCCCGGAGCCCGGCTTGAACTGTGGCTTGCCGGGCCCAGGCTTCATCAAACCGTTGGTGGCATCGGTTTTGAAATAGAAAGGATAACCGTAATAGCCACTCTCGATGTGATGAGTCAGGCGCGTCCACCAACCATTACCGTCATCGGTGTTATCGTTCGTAAACGGGCGATCAAAAGCATCGAGATCGACTTCAAGGTGGTTTCGAGTTCCCCCGGAAAACACTTCCAGCTCCGTCCCGTTCGGACGGCATCGCAGAATCCCGCCACCCCAGAGGCTTACCTGTGAGCCGTCTTTCGCGGTAGCGTTAAAAATCCCGCGATCTCCCGTGCTAATATAGAGGAAGCCATCCATACCCATGGCTAGGCCGGAGGCGACGTGATCATTGAGCCCTTCGTAGGGCGGGATCCCCAGATTGGTGATCAAATCCTCTCGAACATCGGCAACACCGGTGCCCTTGGTATCCTTGAACCGCGTGAGGAGAGGATCGTGGACAACATAGAGCCAGCCGTCGTGCCAAAGCATGCCCGCAGGCGAATAGAGGCCGGTCGCAAAAACGGTGCGCTTCCGCTCAGGCCCGACGCCGGAATAGCGAACGATGGTGCACTCCGGTTTTGCCGTATTCAGCCGGCCATCGCGTGGATCATTTCCCACGAAAACAGCGCCGTCAGGAGAAGCAGCAATGGTGGTGCAGGCTTCTACGTCCGGATAGCTGGCGAGGCATTCGACCTTCAGCCGAGGATCGGTGAGAATCAGCGGCTTCGGAGACATTTGCGCGGACACGTTCCGAACGGCAAAGAGTGCGATGAAGAGGAGCAAACAGGAGTGTCGTGCGGTCATGGTGAGCAGTCTCACGGTAACCAGTCGCACAGCGGTTTTATTGGCGCGGAATTCTTCCCCAAAACCGGGGAGGGCACTCATTCTCACGCGCCGGAGCTCAGCAAATCGGGCTCAAAACGGTCCGTCGATTCAGACCCGCAAAATACTTCTTTTGGATAACTGGCAGAGAGTGAATGGCTGGCAGAAGGTCGTTCCATAGCAATCCATCCGCGGACCACATCCCACGCATGGCGCCTCCCCTCCCCAAAACTGCCCTCCCAAACAACCGTGCCTATGAAACGCACTCCCTCCCTGCAATACCCTCGCCTATCTCCGCTCACCGGCCTGATCGCCTCGCTCATCCTGGCCGCTTCAACCATCACTACGCACGCCACCATTTTCTACGTCAATGGATCGGGTGGAAGTGACGGAAATAACGGCCTTTCCCCAACGTCCGCTTTTGCCACCGTGGACCGCGGAATTCTCCAGCTTAACAACGCCGGTCCCGGCAATACCCTCCTGATTGCTGGGAACCACACCTATGTGGAAATTCCCCGCGCATTGACCGTCGCGGGAACTTCTTCCACTCCCACACTGATCGATGCCTATAACACGGGCGGCAATCAGGCGCTCAATCCAAAAATCCAGGGCCAGGGCAACACCGGACAGCTCTCCAACGACTTCGGACTCCACTTGCAGAATTGTAAATTCGTGACCGTCCGGAACATCCAGGTATATAACAACTACCAGTACGGCATCGCCGTCGATGGAGATAGCGTCAACCACACGACCATCGCCTCAACGGATAACGTCGTCGAATTTTGCTCCTCCGACAACACCGGCAAATCCGGTATCGCAGCACACGACGGCTCCAATATCACGATTCGCTATTCCACGGTAACGCACGCTGTCCAATGGCAATCGCAGGAGTGCATTACCATGAATAACATCACCGGGCCATGGGTCTACGGCTGCACGGTTTCCACGCCCGGCACTCCTGCCAATGGTGGCGAAGGGATCGACTTCAAAGTTGGATCCAATAGCGGCGCTATGCACGACAACGTCGTCAACGGTATCCAGCGTTTAAATCTCTATGTCGATTCAGGAAGCCTTACGCAAAGCGCCCACGACATTGATATCTATCGCAATTTATCCATCGCCGGCGGCGGTTGCGGCATCGACGTGGCCACGGAAATCGGCAGCGGCACCACCGTCACCAGCAACGTGCGCATTTTTAATAATGTTGTCTCGGGCAATGGTGGAGGCGGGCTTAGCTTTGGCGTCAGCGGCAATGGCCCCTCTCACCTCGTGAACAACGTCCACGCTTATCACAACACCATCGATAGCTGTCACGACGGTGTTTATTTCACGAACTCCAGCTTCACGAATCTGACTCTGCAATATAACATCATTACCAATCCCTCGGCGCAGAAAGTGTACTTACTAACCGGCTGGAACAACGTAAACGATTCCGGCTATCCCTCCAATATGCCGAGCGGCATTGTTGCTTTTAACAATGTCGTCTATGGCGGCACCGGCTGGGAAGGCCAGCAGAATGGCACACACGTGGCTGCTTCGAACATCCACTCCGATCCCCTCTACTCGGGAACCGGCACCGTACCCGCGACATTGCGGATTCAGAGCGGTTCTCCGGCGATCGGACTTGATACGGACACCAATGCTGCATTCGTCACCGACGATTTTCGCGCCCAATCGCGCGGCAGCAGCCGGGATGCGGGCGCTTTCCAGAGCATCTCCGGGACGCTTGTCTTCGAAGCGGAGAAGCTCGATGTGCCTAACTATTACACCGCTCACAACGGCGCGGTGCGCAACCTGGGGCCCGATTCGAATCTGAGCAATTCGGATGGGATCATCATGGATTCGGCGGATGTCGGCGATTACCTCACCTTTGCCCTGCCGGCGATTTCGAATGGCCGATATAACGTTTATGTTAAGTGGAAAGGTGGCAACAATCGCGGCAAATTCTCGCTCGCGGGCTCCATTTCCGGCGGCGGGACTTACACCAATATCACCACTTCCGATCAAGACGAATACTCCTCGGGCATGAGCTATCCGGCGGAAGTATTCGTCGGCCAATTCTTCCCGGGATCGACGAGTGACAAGTGGTTCAAGTTTACGATCACCGGCAAAAATGCCTCCAGCAGCAGCTACGGGCTCACGATCGACTATATCAAACTTGTTCCGTTCTAAAAGCTCTCCGGCAACCTGTCTCTGCCAGGCGCAATTGCCAGTAGCCGCTTGGACGGTGCCAAATGATGAAGACACCGCTGTCTGGTGGGGCCGACTGTCCTCAGGCGGCCAATGTGGATTGAGCGCGCGGAGGAGCTTTGATGAACAATACCGCATTCCTTCGATGCCGCTTCGACAAAGCCCTTTCATTCACCACTGCCAATGTGCTTTGCCCACGCATTGGCCGCCTGAGGACAGTCGACCCCACCAGTTTCACGCAGATCTTAATTTTCGGGCATCGCTTGCCTGGCACGTCAAATAAAACCAAATGAACACTAACTAGATCGATGCCTACCCCTGCACGATAGACATGGTAAAGCCATCATAGCCTTTGACTCCCACCGTCTGAATCATCGTGGTACTTACCTTTGGTTCGGCGGCAAGTAACTCATTAAAACGGCGAACGCCTTGTACGTTCGCATCTTTACTCGCGGCATCCGCCACAGCGCCGTTGCGGACGATATTATCGGCAATGATGAGCGTACCCGGCCGCGAAAGTTTCAGCGCCCAAGGCAGGTAACTGGGATACCCAGGCTTGTCCGCATCGATGAAGATGAAGTCAAACGGGCCCAACCCTTCTTTTACAAGTAACGGCAGCGTCTCAATCGCCTTGCCAAGCCGCACATCCACCAGATTGGAGAGCCCCGCGAGCGCGATATTGTTGCGTGCGACCTCAACATGCTTCGGTTCAGCCTCGAGCGTGACAAGGCGGCCCTCCTTCGGCAGAGCACGGGCCAGCCAGATCGTGCTGTACCCACCGAGTGTTCCCATTTCGAGAATCGATTGTGCCCCTTGCAGTTGCGCCAGGAGCATCAACATTTTCCCCTGTGCCGGGGAGACGCTGATCGGCGGCAGACCGGCAGCCGCGCTTGCTTCGAGTGCTGCTTCCAGCACAGCATCAGATGGAATGAATTGCTCGCTGATATAGCCGTCAACAGCGGCCCAGGTATTTTGATTCACGGATGATGGTCGGTTGAGAAGAAGAGGAAATCCTCCTCTTCCTCATCCTCATCATCTTCCTCAAAATCCTTCAAGCGAGTATGCGCTGGCGGCTCCGACTTTCCATCCCACCACCACCGCCGACGTCATCGGCTACCCGCCATTGGCCGCCGCCGCTTCCTCTTCATGACCGACCTGCGCGAGTATCCCCATGGGTCGCGCATCAGGCGCATTCAGTACGTCGCTGACCAGATCGAGGAATTTTTGCGCGACAAACGGCTTTTCGAGGAAAGCCGTCACCCCGCGCTCCGCAGCGACATCCGTGACCCGCTTGCCCCAATAGCTGGGATGGCCGGAACAGGCAATCACCTTGGCATTCGGATCAATCTTGCGAATGGCTCTCATTGTTTCGAAGCCATCCTGGACTGGCATCCAGATATCGACGATGACGAGGTCCGGTTTCAGGGACTCAAATCGAGTCACCGCATCGAGGCCATTGGTGATGCCGGTGACGTTGTGCTCGGTCGTTTGCAGCAAACGATCCAAGTAGGAAATGACCAGCGGATCGTCGTCAATCAACAGAATCTTAGCCATGTGTTGGTAGGATG
>FTBG01000604.1_pt1 | contig 36970 bp, 28 predicted proteins | sample 1639311 | NCBI WGS metagenome assembly FTBG01 (sample SAMEA3914864, study PRJEB12502) | metagenome | biome: forest; material: soil | place: USA | collected 2012-03-12 | depth 0.3 m | reverse complement strand
GCGCTTGTTTTGGGTGTATGGCGGATTCATTGTCATCACCATCATTGGCTTTGGGATCATCACCCTGCTGGACGCGCGCCAGATGGCGAACGGCGATTTCACCGCGCGGCTGCTATGCGGCTTCATCGCAGTCTTTTGGGCGGCGCGTCTCGCAGTTCAATTGTTTGTCTTCGATGCGCGGCCATTTCTAACGAACCTGTTTCTGAAGGCCGGATATCATGGACTAACTGTCGTCTTCCTCTATTTCACGGCGGTCTATGGTTGGTCAGCCATACGCTAAGCTTTATGAAAACAACTATTGAGCTCGCATTGCTAACATCGGCGTTCGGGCAAGGCTGCGTCGCGGTCCTGAATCTCAATCTGCCTCGACTGATGGGCTGGAAACCGGAACTCACGAAAATGCCGCTGCTGCTCAGGGAAGTATTTCAAATCCACGCCTTGTTCATATCGATCACGCTCACCATTTTCGCGTTATTGACAGGACGCTTTGCACACGAGATCGCGGTTGGTGCGGAGCCTGTCTACCGATGGTTAGCAAGCGGCATCGGCATCTTTTGGGGCATCCGGGCAATCCTGCAAGTGACCTATTACAGCAGCAGCCATTGGCGCGGAATTCCCTTGCGGACGGCGGTGCACATTGTCTTGCTAACCGTCTATGGCGCATGGGCCGGAATCTATCTCCTCGCAGCCGCGAAAATAAATCTATGAATACAATTACAGGCGTCCCATAGGGCACACGAAGACCATTGCCTGACCTGAACTGGAGAGGCATTTGCGGATGACGGAGGATCCAGTTACACCTGCTACCACTTCGCAGAAAGGCTCGCCCCAGCACGATAGCGAGAGGCTGCATCTACCGACTTGGCAGCATGCTATTACGCCCTTTCAGGGTTGATCTTCCTGTGTGACCAATTCCCAGGGCGATGCCCTGGGCTAGATTATTGTTGCCCCATTCGGGGCGGAACCTTCCGGGAAATCCTCCCTATTTAGCAGGACGGATGAAGCCAGTCACCAAACGCACAAAAGCCGCTCCGGTTACCCGAAGCGACTTTTGGTTAAACTAATCTGAGTCGGAAGTCAGCGGGCGGGGCCGCTTACTTCTTCTTGGCCTTGGCCTTGGCAGGAGCCTTAGCGGCGGAAGCTTTTGCTGCGGAAGCCTTCGCTTCGTCAGCAAGAGCAGCCTGGGCCGCAGCGAGGCGGGCCACCGGCACGCGGAACGGCGAGCAGCTCACATAGGTGAGGCCGATCTTGTGGCAGAACTTGACCGAATCCGGGTCGCCGCCGTGTTCGCCGCAGATGCCGAGCTTGATGTCGGGGCGGCTCTTGCGGCCCTTCTCGATGGCGATTTCCATGAGCTGGCCGACGCCGGACTGATCGATCGTGGCGAAGGGGTTCTTCTTCACGATTTCGAGTTCGGCGTAGTGCGGCAGGAAGCTACCGGAGTCGTCGCGGCTCATGCCGAGAGCGGTCTGAGTGAGGTCGTTCGTGCCGAAGGAGAAGAACTCCGCCGTCTGCGCGATCGCGTCTGCAGTGAGCGCGCCACGCGGGACTTCGATCATGGTGCCGACCAGGTAGTTGAGCTTCTGCTTGGTCTCGGACTGGACTTCCTTCGCGACGCGATTGACGATTTCGACCTGGAGATCGAGCTCCTTCTTGAAGCCGACGAGCGGGATCATGACTTCGGGCTTCACCTTGATGCCCTTCTTCTGCACTTCAGCAGCGGCCTCGAAGATGGCGCGGGCCTGCATCTCAGTGATCTCTGGGAAGGAGATGCCGAGACGGCAGCCACGGTGGCCGAGCATCGGGTTGAACTCGTGCAGCTCGCGGACGCGCTGGGCGACCTTGTCGGGAGAAACGCCGAGCTTCTGGGCGAGGGCGTTCTGCGTCGCGCTGTCGTGCGGGACGAACTCGTGGAGCGGCGGGTCGAGGAGACGGATGGTCGCCGGGAGGCCCTTGAGTTCCTTGAACATGCCAGCGAAGTCTTCGCGCTGGTAAGGCAGGAGCTTCGCGACGGCCTTGCGGCGGTCGTCGATGTGCTAGGCGAGGATCATTTCGCGGACGGCGTCGATGCGGTCGCCCTCGAAGAACATGTGCTCGGTACGGCAGAGGCCAATGCCCGTCGCGCCGAAGGACACGGCGTTGCGGGTCTGCTCAGGATTGTCGGCGTTCGTGCGGACCTGGAGGCGCGTGACCTTCGAGCACCAGCCCATGAGCTGGACGAAGTTCTGGTAAGTGCTGCTCTTCTGGGCGGACTTGTTGCCGTAGAGGAGGCCCTGGATGATCTCCGACGGAGCCGTCGGAATCTCGCCCGCGTACACCGTGCCGGAGGTACCGTCCACGGAAAGGGAGTCGCCTTCCTTGAAGACATCGTCGCCGACCACGAGGGTCTTGGCCTTGTAATCGATGATGAGGGCCGCAGCGCCGCAAACGCAGACCTTGCCCATCTGGCGGGCAACGAGAGCCGCGTGCGAGGAGACGCCGCCCTTGGCGGTGAGAATGCCTTCGGCGGCGATCATGCCGCGGAGATCTTCAGGCGAAGTCTCGTTGCGGACGAGGAGCACGCGTTCGCCCTTCTCGGCGGCGGCGGCAGCGCGATCGGCATTGAAGTAGATCTTGCCGGAAGCGGCGCCAGGGCCGGCCGGGAGACCGGTGGCGATCGCCTTCGCGCTCTTGATCGCTGCGCGATCGAAGATCGGGGCGAGAACCTGGTCGAGCTGATCGGCCGGCACGCGGTTGATCGCGGTCTTCCAGTCGATGAGCTTCTCATTCACCATCTCGACAGCAAAGCGGACGGCGGCGACGCCGGTGCGCTTGCCATTACGGGTCTGGAGCATGAACAGCTTGCCGTCCTGGATGGTGAACTCGAAGTCCTGCACATCCTTGAAGTGGCTCTCGAGGGTCTTGCGGACTTTCTCGAGATCGGTGAAAGCCTTCGGAAGGTGCTTCTTGAGCTGGGCAACGGGCTCGGGAGTGCGGACGCCGGCGACGACGTCTTCACCCTGGGCGTTGATGAGGAATTCACCGTAGAAGACCTTCTCGCCAGTGGCGGGGTCGCGGGTAAAGGCAACGCCGGAGCCGGAGTTGTCGCCCGTGTTGCCATAGACCATGGCCTGCACGTTGACGGCGGTGCCCCATTCGCTCGGGATACCGTACTTGCGGCGATAGACGATCGCGCGGTCGTTCATCCAGGAGCCGAACACAGCGCCGACGGCGCCTTCGAGCTGCTTCCACGGATCGTTCGGGAAAGTCTTGCCGGTGCGCTCCTTCACGAGAGCCTTGAAGCGGGCGACGAGTTCCTGGAGGTCTTCGGCGGTGAGCTTCGTGTCTTCGATCTGGTGGTTGCCGTACTTCTCGTCCTTGTAATGCTCGATGACGGTCTCGAAGGGCTCGTGATCTTCACCCGGGCGCTTCTGCACGCCGAGAACGACGTCGCCGTACATCTGGATGAAGCGGCGGTAGCAGTCCCACGCGAAACGCTCGTTCTTCGTCGCGTCGACGAGGGCGAGAACGGTTTCATCGTTCAGGCCGAGGTTCAGGATCGTGTCCATCATGCCCGGCATGGAGTCGCGGGCGCCGGAGCGGACGGCGACGAGCAGCGGCATCTTCTCGTTGTCGCCGAAGGCCGTACCCATGATCTTCTCCATGTTGCGGACGCCCGCTTCGATCTGGGCGTGGAGGCTGGACGGATAGGTACGCTTGTTGTCGTAGAAATAGGTGCAGACTTCGGTCGTAATCGTGAAGCCGGGAGGCACCGGGAGACCGATGCGGGTCATTTCGGCCAGGTTCGCGCCCTTGCCGCCGAGGAGCGCCTTCTGCGTGCCGTCGCCATCGGCCTTACCATCGCCCCACGTGTAAACGTACTTCTGAGCCTTTCCGCCCTTGGCGGCGGGCTTGGCCGCGGATTTGGCCACCGCGCCGTTGCTGGTGCTCTTGGTTTTCGCCTTGGAAGCGGCGGCTCCACGCGAGCTGGCGGGAAGCTTAACAGGTTTGGATTTAGTAGGCATGAGGTTTGGAGATTGAGGTTTGATATGTGCTGGGTAGGGAAAAATCGGTCCGGGCTTAGTGGGGAATGCCCGGAAAAATCACGCAGCAGGTGCTTGATTGGCCGCGGTGCAGACTTCGTCGGCGGCGGTCATGAATTCATTGAGTCCAGTGCTGGGGACGATGACGGTATTGCGGCGCCCGTGGGCGTCTTCAGTGATCCGAAGAAAGCGACCGCGCGCATTCTCTCGGAATTCAATCACGAAGCGCTTGCGCTCGACTTGCAATTCTCGACTGGCGATGATGGTATCCATGTGAGCCTTGGGGGAATTGGCTGCTAAAGGGAAAAGAGCCGACGCATATGCCAGAAAGCTAACAGGGCGTCCATACGGAATTGCGAAATATTGATTGACCGCGCGCGGCGTTTTACGGGAAAGGCGCAGAAACCGCGTTCCAGCAGCGCAAACATCAATCGCGCGGCACTACTTCGCCGCTGGCTGCACGTGGCCTTTTGAAGAAACGATGCTGCGGTATTCCAGGGCCGTCATACCTGTGTGTTTTTTGAAGGCGCGGAAGAATTGGAAGGCGCATGGGTAGCCGACCTCCCCAGCGACGACCGATGCCTTGAGCGTCGAAGTGCGGAGGATCTCACGCGCCTTTTCGATCCGCTGCCGGGTAATCTCCTCCCCCACCCCGTGGCGCAGGGTCTTTTGAAATCGACGCTGCAGGGCTGCGCGCGAAGCGCCCACGCTATCGGTGATCTCCGCGACCGAGATCTTTCGATCGAGATTTGCGCGGATGTATTGAATGGCAGCCAGCACTTGAGGATCGGCGATGGCTTCCCGGTTCGTGCTCGCGCGTTCCACGATTCCGCCGACTGGCGTTCTCCGCATACTCTGCGGATCAGCTTTTCCTTCCAGGATCTCGTGCAGAAAAGCAGCCGCGAGATAGCCGCGCGTCTCCGAATTCATCTCGACCGACGAGATCGGGATCTGCGCCATCGCGGAGAGCAACTCCTGATTGTAACAGCCCAGGATCGCCACGTCCTCGGGAACGCGCCACCCCATCAGCAGGCACGCATCGAGCACGAGCTCAGCCCACTTATCGTAGGAACAGAAAACCTGGAGCGGACGCGGCAGCGGCTTCATTGCCTCCGCTAGCGCAGCGGCTCCACGAATGCCCGCCTCCTGTAGAAAGAGGGACGACGTCTCGCATCCGATCCGGGCCAGCGCGGATTGAAAGCCGGCGAGCCGCTCCAGATCCGCCCACGCGCGATTCCACGCGACGAAGAAGAAATTGCGTCCGAGTTTCTGCAGATACTCCGCGGCAACAGTTCCCATCCGTTCGCAATCCGGCGGAATCCGCGCGACCGGGATCTCCGGGCGCACCAGCGACAGCTCCACAATCGGCACGCCGAGCGACAGCACATGCTCTGTCATACCATGGCTCTCCGCGGGCGGCTCAAACATGGAAATGACTCCATCGGGACGATCATCCGCGTGGTCACTCCACGTATGGACATTCAGCATCCGGACCTTCCACCCATGCTCGCGAGCAAAGCGAAGTACGCCGCGATGGATCCGCGGATCATAGACGTACAACGCCAGCAGGATGAGCCGGCCGGCAGAGGTGAGACGATTCGGCATAAAATGGAGATGCCACGCCATACCACAAAAACGGGGAGGTGGTAACAACGGCTTGCTCCGCACGAGCACACCGAAACGCCTCAATCCACCGCTCTCATGCCTCCTCGTCTGCGTCATACTCTTCTCGTTTCATCCATCGCATCCTTAGCTCTCGCCGCGCCCGCATTCAGCGCCACCCTGTCCTGGACAGGAGCGGCAGCCGCCACCTGGAACAACTTTGGCGACTGGGCCAGCGGCACAATCCCGGCCACGGGCGACGATATCTCGTTCGATTCCAATTCCACCACGAGCCTCGCGACGACGCTCGATGCTGCATTCAATATCAATTCATTGACTGTTACATCTCCGACTGGCGCGGTAAGCATCGCCAATGGAACGAGCGGTTCACTGACAATCGGCGCTGGCGGCATCAACATGTCTGCAGCCACTCAGAACCTTACTTTCTCAAACACCATCGGGATCGGCGCATCGCAGACTTGGAACGTTGCAAGCGCGGAGACGCTTACATTCAACCTTGCCTCCAACACGACGTTCAACCTGGGAGGCAATGTCGTCACCAAGTCCGGCACAGGAATCCTTGCGTTCAACGGCGCGAATATTAGCAATGGCACTCTTGAACTCGCGGGCGGTGCGGACACCCTCTATGGATTCAGCAGCTTGAACTGCGGGATCGCCGCCACCGGAACCATCCAAATCGATACTGGGGCTTCACTTACCACCGCCGGCAGTTCCGGAAAGTTCACTCTGAGCGGGACCATGGCCCTGAATGGAGGAACTTGGACTCTGAACACGCTGGGAGGATCCGGAGCGCATGTGTTGAACGGCACGGTCACCGTCAACAGCGCGGGAACGATCAGCCAAACCAGCACTGGCACGCAAAACGTCGCGAACCTTGCGTCAACGATTCAAGGCACGGGCACACTGACTCTGAATTCGGCGGCCGGCGGAATCAATTCGACCGGCTTGATTCAAAACAGCGGCGGAACCCTTGCAATTCTTGTGTCCGGAAGCAACATCACCATCGCCAACGCGAGCAACACTTACTCCGGCGGCACAACGGTGTCGGGAACTCTGAAGGTGGGCGCGGCTGGTTCGCTGGGCACCGGCACCCTGACATTGAATAACGGCTCCACGCTCGAAGCCAATGGCACCACCGCAGTTACGATCAGCAATGCTCTGAACCTCCAAAGTGGTGCGGTATACACGTTTAATCTCGGGAGCTCGACGAACACAGGAACACTTACCTTCACCGCCGGCACAGCGCTCGGCGGATATGAAAAGAAGCTGAATGTAGCGTCCGTCGTAGAAATCGATGGTTCGCTCACTGCCGGTCCGGGCGGCACGTCGAATGCCCTGACCAAACTTGGCTCGAGCACACTGATCCTGGCTGGCGCCAATACTTACAGCGGAGTAACGACAATTTCGGCAGGCACGCTGCAAATCGGAAACGGAAACGCGACAGGAAAGTTGGGAACCGGTAACGTGGTGGACAACGCAACCCTCGCTTTTAATCGCTCGGACGCCGGCCTCACCGTTTCCAACGTGATTTCCGGAACCGGCGCAGTGGACCAGATCGGCTCGGGAACCACGACGCTCTCGGCCGCCAGCACTTACACAGGTGCCACCAATGTAAACGCGGGAACCTTGCTGGTCAGCGGCAGTCTCACGGGAACCTCGGGCGTCACCGTTGCCGGAACTCTTGGCGGATCAGGCAGCATTAAACCCGGGACGACTGGAACCATCGGCATCAGTGCAACCGGAACCATCGCTCCGGGCGGCGCGGCCACGACCGGCACACTGACGCTGGATCACACCACGAGCACCGCCGCGACATTGCTGACGGCCGCATTGGGCGGACAATTCACGTTCAAGCTGAACGTGGCCTCGAACGATCAACTCGCAATCACGCACGGTCTCGGCAGCGACATCGCCTTCAATAGCAATACGCTGAATTTCACCGACATCTCGGGTGGCCTGCTCTCCGGCCAGTACACGCTCTTCACCGACGACGCGGCCAATGGCTTCAGCGGGCTCGCGCTCGATGGCGGCAACAACATTGTGTCTGGCCTCTCCATTGGCTCAGCCTTCCTCTCGGCCTATCCGGGAAGTTCGCTCCAGGAAGTCGGCAACAACATCGTGCTCACCGTCGTGCCCGAACCGACCACCGTGCTCTCCCTCATCGGCGGGCTTGGAATCCTCGTGGGTTGGCGTCGCCGCAAGAGCTAGTTAACTGCCAGGCCGGCGCGTTACGCACTTGTAACAATTTGCCATTTGCTCCCCAGCCGGATCCGGACGAAGATGATCTCGTTCTGGGGGGAACAGCCGGGTTCCGTTAATCATTCGATTACGGGGCCCGGCACTTTTTTTGGGGTGATTCCAGCATGAAGGGTGCGCGGCTTCAGCTGCTCCTTTACGCGAAACGCCGTGCTTGAAACGGCTCCATCTCGCAACGTGCCGGCCGGACTGCTTCAGGTGCTCGTCGCTCGGACTGGATAGGGCCAGAGCGCGAAGAATCGAGTCTTCGCAACGTTTGTTTATCCAATCGCCGGTGTGGCTTGACGGGCGAACTCCGGCCCGCTCCCTTGTCCGCCCTCATCTCATGGCCCGGCACACCCCATATTGGTTCACTCTCATTTTCTCTGTCACTGCCGCTTGGCAGCCGCTGACTACGCTTGCTGCGTCCAGTTCCCCATTGCTCGCTCCCGGGGTGGATCAGCCCGGCAATGTTACCCGATTAGACCAGCTGCAAGTCGGCGCCTTCGTGGAAACGTTCACCGGGGAGGTTGCAACCTTCAGCGACTTCGACAAACCGAATCTTTCCAGAACGCCTGGATTGAATGAAAATGAGCGCGCAATCGCGAAGTCTCTTGATCGGGTCGACGAAAGGATTCTCGAGCGCGGCTTTACATATCTGAAGCCCACCCTCGCGCCGGTCGCGGACTATCAACGTGCGTTCAACGCGTATCTGATCGCTTGGAGCAACGCGTTTCGTCAGTTCTCTTTCGGCTTTCCCTTCGGACCTCTGAAACCTCTGAAGTTCCCTTCCCCGCCGCCGGTCCCGAAGGCTGCCTTCAACCAGCTTTTCAACAACAAGGCACTCTACGCCGCTGCATACGGTCGGCACGATGCCGGGATCCTGCAGAATGCGCTGGCACTCACTCTTCCGCTGAATCAAGCCCTCGATCGCCTTTCTCCCGAGCAGCTAACGGTCATGCCCTCGATCGCGCTGTCGCTGGCAAATGAGCAATCCCAGGCAGTCGAAGAAAGGCTTGCCCAGATCCGAAACGGTGTCATTCCCGCGGGCGGAAGCAATTCCGGCAAGGAGATGACGACAACCGAACGCGGATCGCACCAGCGTTGGGGCACGTTTGTCGATGGCTCCGGCGACTTCGTCGATGTGGATAGCACCCCGGAGGCGCGCGGCTATGGCTTCACCCAGGGAACCGCCACGGTGGGAGCCTATTATCGGTTTTCCCAATCATTCACAGCCGGGGTCATGGCAAGTTATGCGGGTGCCGATGCTTCCCTCGCGAACGACAATGGGCGCGTGACTGCCAACAGCATGGAGGCTGCTTTGTTCGCCACCTGGTCTCATCAGGGATTTCACGTCGATGTCCTCGGCGGTGGAGGCTACAATTCCTACGATATTCGCACCCATTTCGGCGTCGAAGCCAATGGGACTAGCATCGAGCCGCTGCCAGTTCGCGCGGAGACCGACGGTGGATTCGGCGACTGGCTATTGGGCGCAGGTTACGACTTTCACGCTGGCCGTTTCGTTTTCGGCCCCACGGTTTCCCTGGAATACACGCATGTCGGCATCCGTTCGTTTTCGGAAAACGCGGTCGATCGCCAGCCGACGGACCTGGTTTCCCTTTACTCGGGACTGACTCCGAAAGCCTCTGCCCGGCTCATCAATCCCGTGCTGGATGTGATGCCTCAGGATGTCGATTCCTTGAAGAGCACGCTTGGGTGGGCCGTGTCCATGCCGCTCAATTTAGGAAAGAGCCGGCTCACGCCTGCTGTCAGCATCGCCTGGCAACACGAGTATCTGGACCGGCAATACGCGATCGACGCCGCCTTCCCCTTCGCCGCAGGCGATCCATTCACGGTGCACGGTCCAACTCTGGGGAGCGATTTCGCGCTCCTGAAAACCGGTGCGACCTTTCAGGTGAATCCACGCATTGCGCTCTACGCGAGTTATGACGGGATTTTTGCCCGGAAGAATTACAGCGCGCACACCGTCGAGGGCGGCGCACGCGTCTCCTTTTGACGGCCCAATCCGAGAGCGCGTTGGTACTCATCCGCCGCTCAGCCGATCAATTTGCCGCCCAGTTGTGACAATTCCGGATTTGCCGAACACGGCAATCTGGTCCAAAGTGATCTCGTTCTGGGGGGAACAGCCGGGCTCCGTTAGTCATTCGATTACGGGGCCCGGCACTTTTTTGGTTTGATTCCGGCCAGGATCGCGGCTTCGCCCAGTGTCACGAGTGGGAAATAAGGACACTAGACCTCCACAGAAACGCGTGGTCTAATCCGCCTCTTTTCTTCCCAACATAATCCGCAACGAACATGGCCTACACCACCTGCACTCCGCCCGCCGGCGACAAGATCACGATTTCCAACGGGAAACTGAATGTCCCGAACAATCCCATCCTTCCTTTCATCCGTGGAGACGGAACCGGACCGGACATCTGGGCGGCAAGCGTGCGCGTTCTCGACGCTGCGGTGGAAAAGGCCTACGGCGGAACGAAGAAGATCTCGTGGTTCGAAGTCTTCGCCGGCGAAGAATCCTTCAATCGCTTCAACAACTGGTTGCCCGATGACACGGTCGCGGCCTTCAATGAATATCTTGTCGGCATCAAGGGACCGTTGACGACCCCAGTCGGCGGCGGCATCCGCTCGCTGAACGTGGCGCTCCGCCAGATGCTCGATCTCTACGTTTGCCTGCGCCCGGTCCAATACTTCACCGGAGTGCCTTCTCCGGTGAAGCGTCCAGAGAACGTGGACATGGTCATCTTCCGCGAAAATACCGAGGACATCTACGCCGGCATCGAATTCGCCGGTGGCACACCGGAGGCCCAGAAGTTCCTCGATTTCCTGGCCAAGGAATTCCCGAAGGATTTCAAGAAGGTCCGCTTCGGTTCCAGCGAAGCCGTGGTCGAGTACATGAAGCTCGCCGCGCCTGAGCACACGATGGAGAATTACCCGCCCACCGTCGGCATCGGCATCAAGCCGGTCTCGCAGGTCGGCTCGATCCGCCTGATCAAGGCCGCGATCCAGTACGCGATCGATCAGAAGCGCAAGTCGGTGACGATCGTCCACAAGGGCAATATCATGAAGTTCACCGAAGGCGCTTTCCGCGACTGGGGCTACGCCGCCGCCGAGCGCATCTTTGGGGACAAGGTTTACACCTGGGCGCAGTGGGAGCGCACGAAGAAGGAAAAGGGCGAAGCCGCTGCGAATGACGAGCAGAAGGCCGCGCTCGCCGCTGGCCGGATCCTGATCAAGGACGCCATCGCCGACATCACGCTCCAGCAGGTGCTCACCCGCCCGACCGACTTCGACGTCATCGCGACGCTCAACCTCAACGGCGACTATCTCTCCGACGCGCTCGCAGCGCAGGTCGGCGGGATCGGCATCGCTCCCGGCGGCAACATCAACTACGTCACCGGCCACGCCATCTTCGAAGCCACGCACGGCACCGCTCCGAAGTACGCGAACAAGGACGTCGTGAACCCCGGTTCCGTCGTGCTCTCCGGCGAGATGATGCTGCGCTACCTCGGCTGGAACGAAGCCGCGGACCTCATCCTCAAGGGCCTCAACGGCGCGATCGGCTCGAAGAAGGTCACGTACGACTTCGCCCGCCTCATGGACGGCGCGACCGAGATCAAGTGCTCGGAATTCGGCGACAACATCATCGCCCACATGTAAGCCGTCCGGTGCTCGCCCTTGGCGAACGCCTGAATTTCCCCGCCCCGGCGGGAATCAAATCCTGGCCCGAATGTCCGCGCTCTACGCGTGGCATTCGGGCTTTGATTTTATAAGGCCCTAAGGCCCGCTGCACGAGCACTCCAGTTGGCCAACCGCAGTCGTCAACCGCGCAGGCCTACAAGCCCGATCATCCCAAGCCCAACAGCAGTCTCAACTGAGCCGCCAATACCGCTCATCGGGGCATTTCCACCGGCCAAACTCACCGCGTCCGGCAGTGGATTTCTCCTCGTGACAACCCAAGTACGTCGTCTGTCACACTTTGGCCCTTGCACTTTCGCGGGCAAACCGGAAGTTTTCTGGCCGCTGGACCGTCCATGAATTCGCCTGAATATCCAACTCCATGGCAGCGGAAGACACTCTGGAGTGCCCTCACTGCCGTGGCCGTCGTCACCATCGGCACTATTTCCGTCGGCCTCGTCTGGCTTGGTTCGCACATCCTGGCGTTCCTCCAGCCGATCCTGATTCCCTTCGCGGTGGCGGGCGTCATGGCCTACCTGCTGGACCCCGTCGTCTCGAAGATCGTTTCCTGGGGCACCTCGCGCCATCGGGCAGTCTTTGCCGTCTTTGCGGTGGTCACGATCACCTGCGCGGGAATCATGGTCTGGATTGTCCCCGCGATCTCGCAGCAAACCGTGAACCTTGCGCGAAAGATCCCGTCCTATACGCAGCGGGCCCGGACGCAGCTCCTCGATGCCATGAAGGAGGTGCAGCAGAAATACAAGGTCAACGGTCTCCCGATCATGGCCTCGCCTTCGACCGATACCACCAAGCCGGCGGCCGCGCCGGTTGAGCAGAAGTCGGAGTTGGTGGAGCAAAAACCGGAGACTGAGGAAGGCAAGACCACACCTGTCGAAGCAGCCACGACCGGCAGCGCCATTCTCCCCCCCGCAGCAGGAAAGACGGCCGCGCCAACCGACAAGGATCAGTCATTCGATCTGAAAGACCTGCTTTCCGGCGACTGGCTGCAATCGACCCTGCTTGCAACCAGCAAGCAATCCTGGAACCTGATTCGCGAAAGCCTCGGCGGCTTCCTCGGCGTACTCGGCTTCCTGCTCTCGCTCATCATCGTTCCGATCTATCTCTATTACTTTCTCACGGAAGCGCCGAACATTGCCGCCGGATGGAGCGATTACATACCCTTGCGGGCCTCGGCCTTTAAGGACGAGGTGGTCTCGGTATTAAGCGAGATCAATGGCTACCTCATCGCGTTTTTCCGCGGGCAACTGGTTGTCAGCCTGATCAACGGGACGATCACCGGCATCGGCCTGGTCATCGCGGGCTTGGACTTCGGCCTGCTCATCGGGCTGGTGCTTTGCTTCCTGGGCCTCATCCCCTATCTCGGCATTACGATGTGCTGGGTGGTCTCGGTCGTCATCGCTTCGCTGCAAGGCGGAAGCTGGTGCGTGCCGGAGCATCCCTGGTGGATCTTCCCGCTCGTCATCTCGGGTATCTTTGTCGTCGTCCACAATATCGACGGGCTTTTTGTCACCCCCAAGATCGTTGGTGAATCGGTCGGTCTCCATCCGCTCACCGTCATCGTTTCCGTGTTTGTGTGGAGCTTGCTGATGGGTGGGCTGCTCGGTGCGATTCTGGCCGTACCAATGACGGCAACCCTGAAGGTGCTTCTGAAACGCTATGTCTGGGAACGGCGTTTCCGCGGGGCGGACTTGCCTGCCATTCCGATAGAAGCCACCACCACTTCTCCAAACGCGTCAACGGACACTCCGGAATCATCCGTGGAAGCCACGCCGCCAGCCGCAGTCCCCGGCACCAAAACCGCGGCGGCTCAGTAAGCAATCCAGCCTCGTTTCTTCGCATCCTCGGCCCGACATGAGCCAGCGCCCGAATCCCCGCGTCATCCAAACGAACACCGGCCGCCGCGACATGATCATCGCCGTTTCCTGCGGCCTGGTCGTCCTCGCTTTCATCGTTGCCGCCATTGCGATTATGAGCCGCGAACAGGGCGGACCGTCCACCAACCAACTCACCGGCACAATCGTCGCGAAACATTACTCCGGCGAACACGAAACAGAGATCCGTGTCGGCAGAAAGGGCCTGAAATCGCACCAGACCGACAGCGGGTACAGCCTTGAAATCAAGGTACCGCCGCCAGAGGACCGGACTTACGAAGTCCCTGTAACGAAGGCCCTATACGACGCCAGGAAAGTCGGAGACTCCCAGAGCTTCATCCGCCCGCCGAGCGAGCAGAAGTAACCGGGAGACCTTGTTCTGATATCCAGATATGAAAACGTGTCTAGTCTATCTAATCCTCAGCTTTAGCATTATAAGGCTGTCTGCGCAAGATGCATCACGAACCAACCTCCTGAAGGAGGTGTTTAGCGTTCCTGACCATGGCTTACCCGCATCATCTCAAGCCGCAGCAGGAAACTTCGGATATCAGCTTCTTAAGGCATGCGGCCCTGGCAATGGAATTTGGGAGGATAAAGGGCGGCTTGCCAATGTTTTCAAGGCAGCACTACTTCCGTCGCTCATGCCATTAAAGACAGGCAACGCATCGGAAAAGAAGATTTTTGAAGCTGCACTTACTGTCGAGAAAGCGTTCGAGTATGCAAGCGACAATATGATTGATAATGGGCCATGGGGCGATAAGGAGCTCAATAAGCTGCTTCGCCTTAACGGCAAGCCAGGGAAATCCGATGATGTGTTTCATGGCCTCTATGAACTCACAACAGATTTCCTTCAAATTTCATGTCCAGCACCTCCTGAACAGAAATAACCCACGGCATAACTATTAGCTAGCAAGCGGACAGCGTACGTCCCGTGCGATTGCCTTAGCTGGACTTGTGCTGCCGGCGCCAGCAAAGAGCCGTCAGCCAAAAGCAGAAGAGCTGGGCAAGCTCCGGTACAGCCGACGAGCACTCAATTTCCGCTCGCCGCGTGAAAGGATGCACAGGGCGAATCGAACCAACCGTGCGTCCACCATCGAGGATCCCAAACGAACGGACGAGCGGCGATTCCGCTTCAGCGGTCAAATCGATGCCGTTGATCTGCACTTCGAAGGAACGAAAGAAAGCACTCTGCTTGATCGCCTCCGCGACCTGCCTGCCATGCAGATTGAGCGTCCATCTCCCCTGAAACATACCCTCCTTGCATACCGAGTATTCGGTGGAGCCAAGCGAGACCGTTCCTTCCTCCGACATGAAATTGAAACTGACGGCCGCATATCCTGCCGTCGCGCCTTCAATACGATAATCCCACGAGCAAATCGATTCCGGGATACAACTGAGCGTCATCTGCCTCACAGCCTGTATTAAAGCGATCTCGCTTCAGCGTTCCAGACCTTTTTGAAAAGGCAATCGATCGCCACACCGCACGCGATGCCGACTACATACGACCCAAAGTCCGGCCAGTTGAAGACATCTCCGAGAATCAACCTACCGGGCGTCGTCCGCCGGATCGCATCGATCCACGGCGCGTGATAGAGCTGGCTGAATTCGATCGCGAACGAAAACGCCGTTGCCGCTGCAGCCGCGCGCCATATATTCAGCCGCGGAACCAGGAACCGAATCCCAAGAAAGACCAGAAGCGCCCAGAGACTATCCGCTCCATACTTCGCTACGAAGTGAGGAAGATGCAAACGGGGGCTACGCCACACCAGCCCGAGCGCCATCACCAAAGCGCCGCAAGTGAGATAGAATAGTCGCGCAGGCCAATCTTTCATCAATATCAGTGGAGTTGAGCTATGTAGTAAGTGGGGACCGCCTTTAGTACGGGTGGACAAACCATCACAGCGATCCGCCGCCAGCTTTCTTGCGATGTCTCGCTTCGGCGAGCCTAATGTACCTTCGGTTTCCGGCCCTTAAAACGCCTCTTCGATCTCCCGCTTGCCCTCGCGGCGAGCCGCTTTCTTGAGCGCGCGACGCGTGGCAGCCACCTCTTCTTTCTGCCTGCGCTGAACGTGCGGGAGCCCAGGTCCGTGCGGCACCCGGGGTTTCCGATCTCCACGCAACGGGGAATTCGCTTTGATGTAAGGTGTCATAGGCGAGATGCCTGGAGGGTACTTCTCCCGCGACCAGAAGTGGAGAAGAAAATCGCGAGTTAGACGTTTCAACTTCCGGGCAGCCGTTTCATCAGCTGCGGGGTACCCAGAATCACGCCGATGCGAGCCGCGCTGGGTAGGGACGGCTGTCCTCAGCCGTCCAATCAGGGTGAACGGCCAGTTAGGCTCATCTGAACGGGACCACTCTTCCGGCCGGCCCATTTTTACAGGGCTTTGCATCGCTATCTAGTTCCTCCAAATTGTCCGTGATCGTCCAGCCCGGTTGGACGGCTGAGGACAGCCGTCCCTACCCAAATAGGTCGCAAGCAGCCCCTGTCAGCCCAGCCTCGGCCTCCTGCCCCACCCTCTCTAACATCGTCCCAAAATAGCAACCGGGCGCCCTGCCTCTCACAAGGCGCCCGGCCAAAGAACTATCTTATCGAGAATCCGCCAGGGATCCGCCGGCAACTTACACGACGATGTTCACCAATTTCCCGGGAACGACGACGACCTTCTTCACGGGCTTGCCGTCGGTCCACTTGGCAACCTCTGGCGCGGCGAGAGCGGCTTTCTCCGTCTCCTCCTTCGTCGCGTCCTTCTTGATCACGATCTTGTCGCGCAGCTTGCCATTGACCTGCACGGGCAACTCCAGCTCGTCTTCAATGAGATAGGCTGGATCATATTTCGGCCACGGCAGATCGGCCACCACCGAGCCAGTCGCAGGAACGCTCACACCGCCAATGACGGCCAGACGTTCCCATAGCTCTTCGGCAATGTGCGGTGCAAAGGGATTCAAAAGCTGCAGCAGGGTGCGAATCGCGGAAACCGGCCGCGGACTTACTCCCGTGAAATGATTCACGAAGATCATCATCTGCGAGATCGCCGTATTGAAGGCGAGCGCCTCGATATCTTCGGTGACCTTCTTGATCGTGGCATGCACCACCTTCTGCCCGGCTTTATCCAGAGGCACATTCTGAACGGCCGATGAGACCACCCAGTCGCCGGCCTGATTTTCTTCCATGGCCAGACGCCAGACACGCGCGAGGAAGCGCGACACGCCTTCCACGCCGGTCGTGCTCCACGGTTTCATCTGCTCCAGCGGGCCCATGAACATCTCGTAGCAACGGAACGCATCCGCGCCATAGACGCCGATAACATCGTCCGGATTCACCACGTTGCCGCGGCTCTTCGACATCTTCTGGCCGTCTTCGCCGAGAATGATGCCCTGATTCACCAGCCGCTGGAACGGCTCGGGAGTCGAGACCTGGCCGAGATCGAACAGCACCTTGTGCCAGAACCGCGCGTAGAGCAGGTGCAGCACTGCGTGCTCGGTGCCGCCGACATACAGATCGACGCCACCAGGACGCACCGCCGCGTTGCTCGAATCAACCGATCCGGTCATCCAGTAACGCTCGGCATCTTTGCCGATAAACCGTTGGTCATTCCGCGCATCGCAATAGCGCAGATAATACCAGCAGCTTCCCGCCCACTGCGGCATCGTATTGGTCTCACGAGTCGCGGTGTCGGAATAGCGCACCCATTCCTTCGCCTTGGAAAGCGGAGGCTCGGGCGTGCCAGTCGGCTTGAAATCCGCCATATCCGGCGGGGTCAGCGGCAACTCGGCCTCGGACAAAGCGCGATGACGTCCGTCTTGCCACACGACCGGGAAAGGCTCACCCCAGTAGCGTTGACGCGAGAACAGCCAGTCACGCAGTTTGTAATTAATGGTCTTCCGGCCAAGGCCGCGCTGTTCTAGCAGGCGGATGATTTCCGCCTTCGCCTCATCGGTCGGCAAGCCATCCAGCGGTCCCGAATGAATCGCATAGCCATCTCCGATGAAGCACTCCAGCGGAGGTGCCTCACACGGGCTCGAGCCGCCGCCCAGGCCGAGCGTTGGGGTCGGCGAAACGACCTCGCGGATCGGCAGGAAAAACTTCTGCGCGAATTCCCAGTCGCGATCATCGTGCGCGGGCACGGCCATGATGGCGCCCGTGCCGTAACCGGTCAGGACGTAGTCGGCGATCCAGATCGGGATCTGCTCGCCATTGACGGGATTGATCGCATAAGCGCCGGTGAAGACGCCGGTCTTCTCCTTCGCCAGTTCCGTCCGCTCGATATCGCTTTTGCGCGCGCTCTTTTCGCGATACTCGCGCACGGCGTTCCACTGCTCCTCGGTGACGATCCGCTCCACGAGCGCATGCTCGGGAGCCATGACCATATACGTCGCACCGTACAGCGTATCGGGACGCGTCGTGAAAACGGTGATGTGCTGATCCTGTCCGACAATGCCAAAGTGAACTTCGGCGCCTTCGGAGCGGCCGATCCAGTTGCGCTGGAGCAGCTTGATTGATTCCGGCCAATCCAGGCCGTCGAGTTCGTCAATGAGCCGCTGCGCGTAAGTCGTGATCCGCAGCATCCACTGGCGCATCGGACGGCGCTCCACCGGATGCCCGCCGACTTCGCTCTTGCCGTCGATGACTTCCTCATTGGCCAGCACCGTACCCAGTTCGGGGCACCAGTTGACGGGCGCCTCGCTCACATAAGCCAGTCGAACGCTGTCCGGATTCTCTCCCTTGTAAGTGGAAATCGGCTCGGCCTTGCGGGTCTCCGGATTGTACCAGGAGTTGTAAATCTGCAGGAAAATCCACTGCGTCCACCGGTAATACCCCGGATCGGTCGTATTCACCTCGCGCTGCCAATCGTACGCAAAGCCGATCGTTTTCAGCTGCTCCTTGAAGCGGGCGACGTTCTGCTCCGTCGTGATACGCGGATGCTGGCCGGTCTTGATGGCATACTGCTCCGCAGGCAGGCCAAAGGCGTCCCAGCCCATCGGATGCAGCACATTGAAGCCGGCCATGCGCTTGTAGCGGCCCATGATATCCGTCGCCGTGTAGCCTTCCGGATGACCGACATGAAGTCCCGCGCCGCTCGGATACGGGAACATATCAAGCACGTAGTATTTCGGCTTCGCCGGGTCGAAACCGGCCTCACCCGGATTCGGCGCGTGAAAAGTCTGCGCGGCTTCCCATCGAGCCTGCCATTTGGGCTCGATGCTGTCGTATGGATAGGGTTTGCGGCGTTCGGTTGTCATTGCGCGGGTCGTCAAATCAAACCGAGAGCGGCCAAAGTCTCAAGCCTCAAGCAGCGGGGGTGGAAAACGACGGTGTTGCGAGGAACGAACCGCGAGACCGCACGGATCGGCGCCTCGCAGGGAATGATTCGATGGTTGGGCTACCCCGCTGTTTAATCCAGCCTTGAAGCGCCTGAAACCTCCGCGCTCAATCAACGTTCCGTGGTTATGACATGCCATCAGACTGCGGAGAGCCAAAGATCGCTTGGGAGAAGCGATTACGCATCGAGATCAGAACGCATGAAAACCTTCCCACTCCCATTCACCGCGCTGCTCGCCACGGCGCTCTGCCTTCGCTCCGTTCACGCAGAAACTGCGGACAAGGCTTCCAGCACTCCACCGCCAAATGTTGTCTACATCCTGGCCGATGATCTGGGATACGGCGACGTGAAGTGCCTGAATTCCGACGGGAAAATCGCCACACCCAATCTCGATCGGCTCGCGAAGGAAGGCATGATCTTCACCGATGCACACGGCAGCTCTTCCGTCTGCACACCCACGCGCTACGGCATTCTCACGGGCCGCTACAATTGGCGCTCCACGCTTCAGGCCGGCGTGCTCTCGGGTAGCAGCAAAGCGCTGATCAAGCCGGACCAGCTCACCGTGCCCGGCCTCCTGAAACAGCATGGCTATCACACCGCCTGCATTGGCAAATGGCATCTCGGCATGGAGATGCCGCCCGCGGATCGCGCCGCGGAAAAAGCAGCAGGCAAACCCGAGTGGGCCATCGATTTCTCGCAGCCCATCCGCAATAGCCCGATCACGCGCGGATTCGATTATTACTTCGGCATCAGCGCATCGCTCGACATGCCGCCCTTCGCCTACATCGAAAACGACCACTGGACGCAGATCCCGACGGTCGAAAAGAAGTGGCTACGCAAGGGCCCTGCGGCAGCGGATTTCGAAGCGGTGGACGTGCTGCCCACACTCACGCGCAAGACCGCGAGTTATTTCGCCGATCAAGCCAAGGCGGGCGCTCCTTTCTTCCTCTATCTAGCGCTGAATTCACCGCACACGCCCATCGTGCCCACGCCCGAATGGAAAGGCAAAAGCGGCATCAGCGATTACGCCGACTTCGTGATGGAAACCGACTGGGCGGTCGGCGAAGTGCTCAATGCGCTCGATCAAAACGGCCTCGCGAAGAATACCCTCGTCATCTTCACCAGCGACAATGGCTGCTCGCCCGCCGCGAATATTCCGGAACTCATCACACACGGGCATCATCCAAACTACGTCTTCCGCGGCGAAAAATCCGACATCTGGGATGGCGGCCATCACATCCCCTTCCTCGCGCGCTGGCCGGGCAAAGTGAAAGCCGGCTCCACGAGCGATCAGGTCACCTGCCTGACCGACCTCATGGCGACCTGCGCGGATTTCCTCGGCGCGAAGGTTCCCGAGAATGCCGGTGAAGACAGCGTGAGCATCCTTCCCGCGCTGCTCGGCACCGCCACCAAGCCGCTGCGCGAAGCGATCGTCTACCACTCGATCGAAGGCCGTTTCGCCATCCGCCAAGGAAATTGGAAGCTCGAGCTCTGCCCGGGCTCTGGCGGTTGGAGCCAACCTTCCGACGGCGCCGCTACGGAGAAAGGACTTCCGCTCGTGCAACTCTACGATCTCGCCAACGACCTCAGCGAAACCCGCAACGTGCAGGCCGAGCATCCTGAAATTGTCGAGCGCCTCACAAAGCTTCTCGAGGAATACGTCGCCAACGCCCGCAGCACGCCCGGCGCGCCTTTGAAAAATGACGTCAGCGTGGACATCTGGAAGAAGCAGCTCAACCAACCCAAAAAGGCCAAGCCCGCAAAGAGCGACGAACCGGAAGCGAACTAGCCAGCGCCGAGAAAGAGGGCGGGGCGTGGCCTTAATCCCAACGGGATTGAATCATATAGCCCGGGGTTGCGCGTCAGCGCTACCCCGGGTTCCAGACAAATAGATTCCAACCCTGAAAAGGGTTGAATCCTCCTCGCTGCCACCACTCTCTGCAGCGATCCAAATCGCCCCCTGATTTCGGGCGCGGCCGCAACGCCCCCGCTCCGTCGGCAAAAGGGCCGACGCCCGTGGGAGTTACGATTAAGAAGGGTACATGCGCCGGGTGTTGCTCCTCGCGGTCCAGGCGGCCATTACCATTGGCATCCTGATACTCGTCTTCCACGACGCGGAGAAGCGGGCGCAAATGGCGGCGGCGTTGGGTTCCGCAAAATGGTACTGGCTCGTGTGCGCGCTGCTCGCCGCTGGCGCGGTCGAAGCCCTCGGGGGAATCCGATGGCGCATCCTGCTCGGAATCCAAGGCATCCATGTGAGCTGGCTCACGGCCACAGGCCAGCTTCTCATCGCGGTTTTCTTTAACCTGGTCAGCCCCGGTCTCATCGGCGGCGACGCGATCCGTATGATCTACGTCATGAGCGAAAACCCGCGCCGAAAGTCGGGAGTCGTCGCCGCGGTCGTGATGGATCGAACCATGGGCCTGGCATCCCTACTAGTCCTTGCAGCCGCGTCGCTGCTCGTCCGGCGTTCGTGGCTTTCCCAAACGCCAAATACTGCACGACTCGCCGCCACCACGGCGATCATCCTGGCAGTCGGCTTCGCGTTCGTCGCCATCATCTTCGTGATCGCCTCGCTGCATCTGCGGATTCCGCAGCGGCTTCCCTTCCGGAGTCAATTGCAGTCGGCCATCGATTCGCTCAACCGATTCCGCGGCCACGTGCAAAAATGCATTACCGCCTTCGCCGTAACCCTGGCCGCGCACGGTGCCTTTTACGTCTCATACTTTTTCGCGGCTCAGGCATTTCGTGACAGCGAAGAACACCTGCCCTCGCTCGGCGAGATGTTCACCATCATGCCGATCGTAAATACGCTGGTCGCCATGCCTGTAACCATCGCAGGAGTCGGCGTGCGTGAGGCCATCTTTCAAACGCTGCTCGGCGACCTGGTGCACACCACCAGGAGTGTCGCAGTCTTGATCGGCTCCACGGGCTTCCTCTGCTGGGCGTTCTGGGGCCTGCTCGGCGGCGCGCTCTTCGTGGCATTCCCCCCAAAGCCGTTCAGAGGAGCCGTCACAAAAAGTCCCCTCGTCTCAGCGTCGTCAGCGTGAAGCCGTAACCGTCTGGAGGTCCTCCGAAATCCTGTACGCGAAGCATGCCATTTCCCCTTCGCTTCGCCCGATTCCGAGTGCTTGCACTATCTGATTTCCGGCCGTCTCCCCCTGCCCAAGCGTTCAGATTGAATCGCAGCCCGCCCCTATCGGAACAGCCGCTAACTTCTTACTTTTTCCTCGAAGCACTGGTGCTGCGACCACCCTTGATGCCACCCTTCCGGCTCGCGCTCCTATCCACAGTCTTTCCGCGTCCCGATCCACTCTTCTTTCCGCCCTTCGTCGTCTTGTTGACCGTGGCCCACGCCCGCCGCTCGGATTCCTTCTTGGGCACGCCCCGTTCCTCATACCCCTCTTCAATGTGCTCCGCCTGCCGTTTCTGCTTGCCCGTATAGCTCGATTTATCTCCGCGAGGCATTCGATTCTCCTTTCGTTTGAATTGAATTTTTCGCGGCGGAAGCGCCTTCCAGATCGAAAAGCAGCATTCCGCCTTTCAAAAGCTTTCGAGGAGGACCGCCAACGCGGACGCCGCTCCGGCTCCCGTAAAATGCCTGCGCGAAACACGTGTCCCGAGATTCCGGCCCGACTTTTCATCCAACATCGAATTTTTTTTGCTGCGGGGACACAAAATGGCGATACAGTGCACCGCAGTTCCTCCTGAAACGGAGGAATTTTAGACGACGCCGGTATAGCTCAGTTGGTAGAGCAGCTGATTTGTAATCAGCAGGTCATCGGTTCGAACCCGATTGCCGGCTCCATTCGCAAGCATCTGATGGAGAACGCGTTGCGCTGCGCAAGGAACCGAGAATCCACTCTCTGCTTTGCGGCTGGTGACAGATAAGTGACAGTAAAAACTTCTCCGTCCTGTTTTTCGCGGAGAGGTCTTGGCTATCAGCCTCGGCGACCAAGCCTGCGTGCAATTGCTCCAAAGGGCGCAAATAGACCCTTCGATATTTTTCGATTTCTGGGATTTTCGAAAATAGCTCACCGCCCCAACCGAAATCGTGTTCACAAATCCGCGCTTACTGCGGAAAAGTTGGCATGACTTTACGGTAAGCCGTGCATCAATTCTCAGGCAGGTCGAGCAGAAGTCCGAAACGCTCCACCATTTCCGGAGTCCGTTGCCATGGATCGCCAGAAAGGAGCGCGATGAAGCGCTGAAAGACAGCGGCAGAGGCACGCTTAATCTTGGCTTCGGTCAGCTCGCGAGCGCGGTCCGGCGTAATGAGCGGCCTGATGTCGGCAACAAAACCGGGGTTATTGAGCTTTGCGAAGAGACGCTGTTCGGCGTTCGCTCGTGAAATCTCGACGTTCGATTTTTCGAGGTACCGATGGAAGTGTTCCGCAACGCGGCCAGCGTCGAGCCCGTCAAAGACTTCGAGCGCATGCGCCAAGTCGAACAAGTCGCGCCCCTTGTCACGCTGGAGGAATGCCCGCAACTTTGTCGCCATCATCTCCTCACGCGAAAATGTCGGGATGGATGTCTCGCCCGAAAACCACGGATTCTCGACTCGAAAAGGAATGTGCAGCGGAGGATCGTAGGCCTCGATTTCCCAGGTGTTGATCTCGATCTTTAGCCGGATTTCCTCGCCCGTTTCCGCCGCTACCTTGAACCGGAGTTTCGGCGCGACAGGACTTTGAACGAAGCTGGCGCGACCGAGCCAAGGCTCAAGCACCCGCCTAACGGCATCGAGCACTGGGCCGATGGGGCTGGCCTCCGTTCTGACCAGGTCGATGTCTTCGGAATAGCGCAGGGGCGCTGGAAAATGCAGTTTGTTCAGCGCCGTGCCGCCGCGAAAGCGCAACTTCTCGCGGAGAAATAGGTCAGAGAATATGTCCACGAGAGCGCGGCTGATGATCAGATCCTGCTCCACCTGCCGCTGATCTGCCCAAGGCACAACCCTGCCCCAGGCGACGAGGTTCATAGAAGGTATCATTCATCGACCTCCGGAAGACGCCGAACAACGAGGTTCCAGCGTTTGTTTTCTTCAACCAGTGGAGGCGTCAAATCGGGATCGCCGACAATCGCCGGTTCCAACTCCGTCCAGGGCCGTTGCGTTTCCTTGAGAAAGCGTCGATGCAATTTTTCCGTTCGCGCCTCAAACCCAAGCTGATCCAACAACCACCCTGCTCGCTGAATGACCGGTCGCTCAAACGACTCGGATATCGCAGCCAGCTTGCTGGCATCGATCTTTTTCCCGAGATCGGAGAAAACCGTCGCGATGTGGTTCATTCCCCCGGATGCATGCGGGTAGCGGACGAGATCCAGCGCGGTCAACTCAACGGACGAGATTTTCACGCTGCCCGTATCCGCCTTGCGGTCCTCAATGCCCGCGCACACCGAATCCATGTCCCGGCGGTAGTAGAAAGAGAGCACCGAACGCCCCGCAGTCACACGCGGTATCCTTACGTTCGTCACGACCTGAAACTCCATGACGGCCTGATGAGCGGCACCGTGAAGTTCGGCTGCCTTGAGAAGGCCCACATAGTACGTGTGCTCTTCGCTTCGCATCAATGCGTCAATGTACCAAGCTGGAGGCGGTGCTCCCCAGGAACGGAACTGCGGCGGCACGATTACGTAAAAGCCTTGGCGCGGACTGATGAGGCGGCCCTGCTTCTGCAGCCTCTCCGCAGAATCAAGAAAAGCCCCACGATTTACGTCCAGCGCCCGCTGAGCCTCCTCGCGCGCAAAGACGACTTTCCCGGAGGACAGCAGGTCCTCAAGATAAAGGGAAAGAGTCTTTTGTCTCTCTAAGATCATGTTGCATTATCCGCTATAAATGCGGAGAAAGCAACATGGATTAAACGCGCCTTTTCAAGGGCTTGCGCGGGTTTCCCACTTGGGTGGGCTTTCAAACGGCAAATGCTGACAGGCTTCGCGGTCAGAAAATTGAACGCGTGTTCATTTGAACTCTTTTCGCCTGTGCTTTAGCCTATCGGCGAAAGGAAAATCACACACGATGAAAGTCTCTTGTCTCGATAATCGTCACCATCACCTGCACCCGCCCGATATGCGGAAAGAGCTGCCATCTACGGTAAACTTCGGAGCACGAGGACTAGAAATAGCTCGTGTGACGGAATCTCCGCGCAAAATGGACAAGGAAAATTGCCACGCAGATGAAAATCCAATAGGAACTCCACGGCCGACGCTGTCCGGATACCAGATCGATTCCTCCCATTTTGCCACCCACCATGACAACCGACAATTTACCAAATACGAGCGCCACGCTGAAAGGAACGCCGCAAGCGATATTCCAAGCCGGACGGATTTGGACGAAGTTGGGATGGGCAGCAGACGGACCTGGAACTGCGTTATAATGCACGCTCGACTTCTCATCGCCGGAGAGATAAATCTATTCTCAGCAATAGATTCTCTGCTTCTTCACCTTTTCTGGAAAATCACCAACCGGCCTCGGCTTTGGGAAACTCGGATGGCGCATGAGTGAGCATTATCCTGTCATAGATCTGTTTGCCGGCGCTGGAGGCCTTGGCGAGGGCTTCACGTCTTTTACTTCCGCCGGTGAAAAGCGCCCTTTCAGGACTGCCTTGGCAATCGAAAAGGACCCCGCAGCACACAGTACGTTGCTGCTCAGGAGCTTCTTTAAGAAATTTTCACCGGGCGATATTCCCGACGCATACTGGGCTTATGCAAAATCTGAGATCAGCAGAGACCAACTGTTCGAACTCTATCCAAAGCAGGCCGAAAAGGCGATTGATGAAACCAAATGCATTGAGCTTGGTGAGGCAACACACGCGCAAGTTCAAAAGCTAATCGAAAAGCAACTTGGTAACTCTGCGAAATGGGTGCTTGTCGGCGGACCTCCCTGCCAAGCGTACTCCATCGTGGGGCGATCCAGGATGAGGAACAAGATTCCGGATTTTGAAAAGGATGTCCGGCACTTTCTGTATCAGGAATATCTGAAAATCCTGGCTGATCACATGCCGCCCGTATTCGTGATGGAGAACGTCAAAGGACTTCTTTCCGCGACGGTTTCTGGAGAGCTTATTATCGAAAAGATCCTCAAGGATCTTCAAAATCCAGGCTTCGCAAGCAGGAAGAGGCATAACGGTCTCGGATATCGTCTCTTCTCGCTTGCTGAGGGCAAATCCCCGGCGACCCTTGAACCAGAAGATTTCCTTGTAGAAACCGAGAAATACGGAATTCCCCAGGCGCGACATCGCATTCTCATTCTGGGCATCCGAAATGACATCGATATAACACCAGAAACATTGACTCCGTGTGTCGCTCCATCGGTTGCGCAGATTATCGGCGATCTGCCAAAGATACGGAGTACAATCTCTAAAGAGGAGGACTCTTTCACACGATGGAAGAGCATCCTGATGTCGACTCAGAAAGAAGCCTGGTATCTGAAAGGCAAGGGCAATGGTCTTTTGCCGACAATTACCACATTGGATGAAGCTCTCGATATGCTCGAAGGCATCGACGAGTTATCGCCCGGGGCCGAAGCCAGTAAACATCGCGGCAAACCCGCGAGGTACAGTCGATGGTTTCGAGCCGATTGCGACGGAATCATAATGAACCATTCCGCTCGAAGCCACATGTCGAGCGATTTGCATCGTTACCTCTTTGCTTCATCTTACGCTGCGACAAATAGTAAATCGCCACAGCTCTGCGATTTTCCTAAATCGCTCCTCCCGGCCCATAAAAATGTTCAGGACGGTATTTTCAGTGACCGTTTCCGCGTCCAGCTTGGGGACAAACCTTCGACGACAATTACATCTCATATTTCAAAGGATGGGCACTACTTCATTCATTACGATCCATCCCAGTGCCGAAGCCTGACGGTCAGAGAAGCTGCCAGACTCCAGACATTTCCGGACAACTTCAAATTTGAGGGAACCCGTACCGCTCAATACAGGCAGGTCGGGAACGCCGTTCCGCCTCTCCTTTCTGCCAAAATTGCCGAAATTGTTTACGATATTCTTCGTAGAATAAGGCTTTGAGATGGATTCCCTGACCCCAGAACGACGTAGCTGGAACATGTCCCGTATTCGCGGAAAGAATACGAGACCGGAGATCACCGTCCGCTCGCTCCTTCACCGAATGGGATATCGATTCCGATTGGGCAGCACGATTCTGCCAGGGAAACCCGATATCGTTCTTCCTCGATACAGAGCTGCGATCTTTGTGCACGGCTGCTTTTGGCATCGACATAAGGATTGCCGGTTTGCTTACACGCCCAAAACGAGAGTGGAGTTCTGGCGGGCTAAATTTGATGCCAACGTCCGCCGTGACCGCCAAGTCGCCCGGGAATTGGTGTCGCTTGGCTGGAACCAGCTTATCATCTGGGAGTGCCAGATCGCAGATACGGAGTCGCTGAAAAAACGGATTAGAGATTTTCTCTGTGGCATCTAAATCAAAATCCACCCCACCCGAACCCTCATATGATCTGGCGCAACCGGAGCCTGCTGCGCTTGTGGAGTCCCTCCGCGCCTTTGGGTATAGCCTCCGGACGGCGATTGCTGATCTGATCGATAACAGCATTGCGGCCAAAGCGAAAAATGTGTGGGTCCATTTTGAATGGGACGGGACAGATTCGCGCATTTCCATCAAAGATGATGGCGAGGGAATGACCGCGGACGCTTTAAAGGCGGCAATGCGTCCCGGAAGTCAAAATCCCCTGGAAGAGCGCTCGCCGAATGATTTGGGAAGATTTGGGCTTGGACTTAAAACCGCGTCTTTTTCGCAGTGCAGAAGATTGACGGTCGTCTCAAAGGCGATGAATTCATTGCTCGTGGCGCGTTGCTGGGACCTTGATTACGTCAGCAAAACCGGCGAATGGCGACTCCTTAAAAGCATCGAGCCAGATCCGCTTGCACTGCTCAATGAAACCATTGCCGACCAGGGAACAATCGTACTGTGGCAGAAAATGGACAGGGTTACAGGTCACGCACAGGTAGATGACGAAAAGGCCTACAAGCGATTTCTTGAAGGCATTGAAAGGGTCAAGCAGCATCTCGAAATCGTCTTTCACCGGTACTTGGAAAGGCCGAATGGAATAAAGATTTGGGTCAATGCACGTCCAGTGACGCCATGGGACCCATTCCTCAAAAGTGAAAAAGCAACGCAGGAATTGCCGTTGGAAAAATTAATCTGCGAGGAACGTGAACTCACGGTCACACCATACGTCCTCCCTCACCAGTCAAAATTGACTCAAGAGGCGCACCGGCGCGCGTCCGGCATTCACGGTTGGAATGCGCACCAGGGTTTCTATGTCTATCGAAAAGAACGACTGCTCGTCGGCGGCGATTGGCTTGGCCTCGGATTTCAAAAGGAGGAGCACTACAAACTTGCGAGAATACAAATCGACCTGCCTAACTCGATGGACGGCGAATGGCAAATTGATGTAAAAAAATCACGCGCCAAACCCCCAGGTTATTTGAGAGCCACTCTTAAAAAGATTGCGTCGCTGACGCGCGAACGCGCCGTCGAAATATATCGACATCGCGGAAAAGTCACTGCGCGCCAAAACTCTCAGAACTTTGTCTTCCTCTGGGAGCAGAAGCTGCGGCATGGAAAATATTTCTACTCCGTTAATCGCAATCATCCATTGGTAGAGCAGCTCTATCGTTCCGGAAATAAACCGGAACTCGACGCCCTATTCAGTCTTCTTGAAGAAACCATCCCGGTCTCTCACATTCTGATAACAAATTCGGGTGAGCCGGAGAAATTCAACACGCCGTACGAAAACGCCCCGCCGGAGGCATTGCAGAACGTACTCCGCATCAGCTTTTCGGCGTTGTGCGATTCCGGAATAGCTACAGAGGACGCAAAAAAGCGCCTGCTCAGCATGGAGCCCTTCAACCTATTTCCTGATTTCGCAAATCAGTTTCTAAATCAGATATCCCGGGGGAAAATATGACCAACCTGTACGAAGACGTCAAAAAGCATGTAGTCATGATGCTACGGAACAAGGAGGCTCCGAATGCCGAGCAGATAAAACAGTACATCAGCGTCGTTGTGCAGATGCAGCGCCAGCTTGGGCGCACAGAGGATCTCGACGAGGCGGCCATGTATCGCGACATGTTGAGTCACGTGAGCACTTGGCAGGCTAATGCTGCTGTACTCAGGGATCGAAAGCACAAGCCGTGGCTGCCCGAACGCAAGCTTCATATCGAGTGGAATTTCTGGAAACGCTACCGACAGTACCTCGAGGAAGAGAAGTTTTGGCCTACCGACGTTACTGCTAGGCTTGATGCGACCACGGACTCCATTCTGGGAGATATTGGAAACCCTGCCAACCACCAAAAATGGGACCTGAGAGGCATGGTTGTTGGCGAAGTACAGTCAGGAAAAACCGCCAATTACACTGGACTGATCTGCAAGGCAGTCGATGCTGGATATAAACTGATCATAGTCCTTGCCGGCCTGACAAATGATCTCAGAAGTCAGACGCAATCGCGATTGGATGCGGAATTCCTGGGATTCGAAAGTGAAGTTGGCAAATCTCACGGCAGCGGCAGTCGCATCGGTGTAGGCAAAATTGATGCCCCCGGACAGCTGTTGGCCCAACCCCTCACTTATAGTGCGAGGGACGGCGATTTTCGTGCAAACAAAAGCGCCAATCTCCAGCTCGGTGGCACCCCGATTCTCCTCGTTGTAAAAAAGAACGCTTCGGTACTTAAACGCATTCTCACGTGGGTGCAGAATCAGGGAAAACCCCATCCGGAAACTGGCAAGAAGATTGTTGATAGCATTCCGCTGCTACTCCTTGATGACGAAGCAGACAATGCCTCCGTTAATACGAAGTCGGAAGATGAGGACCCAACGACCATTAATCGCGCTATACGCCTGATACTTAACTCCTTTCAGCAGTGCTCCTATGTCGGTTACACGGCCACACCCTTTGCCAACATCTTCATTCTGCCAGATGACGAAAATAAATCTGAATATGGCGAAGATCTATTTCCGAAGGGTTTTATATACTATATCAAACCGCCTTCGAATTACGTCGGCCCGGCGCAGCTGTTCGGTCTTACAGAAGACCTTGACGGCGGAGATAAGACAACCGATGGGTTGCCATTGATTCGCGACGCGGACGATGCAAAATCAGTATTCCCGTTGTCGCACAAAAAGGAATTAGTTATCGGCGAGCTGCCTCTTTCGATGATTGAGGCGCTCCGTTGCTTTGTGATTACCTGCGCTGCACGCCGTGTTCGTGGGCACAAAGACGTCCATAATTCCATGTTGATTCATGTCACGCGTTTCAATCTGGTCCAGCGACAGGTTATGGACTTGGTTACTGCGGAACTCGTCTCGATGCAGCGCATGATCGAATACAATACCGGCCCCCAGGCGGCGGACTTGATTAAAGAGCTGGAGCGCATGTGGAACGATGACTATGCACCGACCTGCGAAACTGTATCCCAGCGCTATACGGACCCTCAACTGGCGCCCGTCCAATGGAAGGAAGTGCGTGACCAGCTTCTGCCTGCCGTTACAAAAATTGTAGTCCGAGGAGTTAACGGAGACGCGGGTGGCGTTCTCGATTATGATGACAATCCCAGCGGCTTGAATGTGATTGCCGTGGGGGGCGACAAGCTTTCGCGCGGCCTGACCTTGGAAGGCCTTTCCGTCAGTTACTATGTCCGCCCTGCAAAGAATTACGACACCCTTCTTCAGATGGGACGGTGGTTCGGATACCGACCAGGCTACGTCGACCTGTGTCGGTTATATACTACGGGGGACCTGGAAGGTTGGTATCAACATATCGCCGTAGCAAGTGAAGAACTTCGTCGTGAATTCAATTTCATGGAAATCAGTCGTCTCACGCCCGAAGATTATGGGCTGAAGGTACGAACGCATCCGGACGAATTGAGTATTACATCTGCCAACAAAATCCGGCACGGCAGAACGATGCGTGTTTCCTTCTCCGGACATCTCGCCCAGACAGTGCTCTTCCACAAGAACGCGGATGTCCATGCTGCGAACTTTACAAAAACGGAACAGTGGATTCGATCACTGCCGACACCTGACACGGAAATCCCAAAAAAACCGATTATCTGGAAGAACATATCACCTGAGAAACTGATCGAATTCCTAGCAGGCTATACAACGCATCCTTTGTGCAGGCAGGCGGAACCCGATTTGCTCGTCAATTATATACGTAAGCTGAACGGCTTTGGTGAATTGACGAACTGGACAGTTGCTCTTGTGTCCGGCGGTGATTCAAATGCGCCGTCATTCTCAATCGCAGGGCGCGATATATGGCTTACCGCCCGTACGCCCCCCGAGTTGCCGTCAGACCTTTACATGCTGAGGAACTCGAACATCATCAGCCCGACACATCAGTATATAGATCTCACTTCCGACCAGATCCAGGAGGCGTTGAACAAAACAAAATATGCCTGGCATCAAAAGAAAGATAAGAAACCTAACGCGAAGGAACCAGAAAATCCCAGCGGCCCATTTGTAAGAAAGACCCGAGCCTCCCAGAACGGATTGCTGCTGCTCTATCCTCTTAATCACATCAGCTTAGATCCCCAATTCTCAGACGTTCCGATATTTGGCTTCGCGATAAGTTTCCCAGAGAGCAGCCGAGCGGAATCAAGTGCCATCGAATACCAAGTCAACACGAAATATTGGCGGGACCGCTACGGAGAGGAAGACGACGATGTCGCTTGACACCATCTGGACAGAATTGGAAACCGAGGCTCAGGGCATTGTTGGTACGGGTATTCTGAAACGGATGCTCGCGCCCGATTCTGCCTGTACGATGTTTCTCGGTGTGCAACGTCCAACTCTTAACCGCCTCTTCCTCCTGCAGGCCCCCCGGACGCTGTTGCCCTCAAGAGAGCAAATACCTCAGTCGCGGGGATTCGAGCTGACAGTACAAATCACCGGAGAAGAGGCGCACACTGATGCGACCTTTGTGCTGAGCACCACGGATCGAATGTACAACGAGATCTTCTCTGCCATGGCCGACAATCTTTTTCAGAGTCTCCAGACCTGTAAAGAACAACGCCACATCGTGCATCTCTTCCTTGAACGCCTGGTCCAATGGCAGCAATTCCTTGAAAAGAATGACATCGCAGGGTTGAGCGAAGAAGCGCAGCGTGGACTTTACGGCGAACTACATTTCCTCCGAAATCACATACTTTCAACGGCCGCAAATTTCGCCGCAGAAATCTCAGGATGGACGGGCCCAAAAAAACGCCAGCACGATTTTCAATATCCCCATGCTGCTATAGAGGTTAAAACATCCAGCGCAAAGCAGCATCAAAAACTCTTCATTTCGAGTGAGCAGCAACTCGACGAGGCGCTGGTTGAAAACCTCTTCTTATTCCATCTTTCGCTGTCTTCCGTAGAGAATCATGCGGACACGCTTCCTGCGATCGTACGCAGCATCCGGGACCTGCTGAAACTTGAACACCATGCGACATCTTTGTTTGAGACTGCGCTTCTCGAAAGCGGCTACCTTGACGTTCAAGCCTGGCGGTACCAGAAGACGGGGTATGTGTTGAGAGAGTCAAATGCCTTTCGTGTAACTGCCGATTTTCCGAGACTAACCGAGCGTGATCTTCCGCCAGGAGTAGGCGATCTGTCTTATTCGATCAGTGTTGCTGACTGCCGAAAGTTTACTGTGCCCGTTGCCAATGTGATTGCACATATCCGTGAGAGTACATCATGAGTGAAAAGGTACAGCTCGAATCTTTCAGCAATGACCTCCTTCAAGAAGTCATTGCTGCATCGGATGCCGACGAAAATGGTGAATTTCGAATAAATGAATTTACTCGCGCGGCGGCCTCTTACCTCATTGAGGCAGGTGAAATCGACGACATTGCCGTCTGTTACCACAAGTCGCGAGGAATGCAGCTTAACGGATACAACGTCACGCAGGACGAAGACTGCCTCGATTTGTTTGTTACCGTATTTAATCAGGAGAGTTCACCGCCTACTGTCACGAAATCGCAGGTCGAGACAGCATTTCGACAGGCTGAGGGCGCTTTGCGGAAGGCGTTAGCCGGACACCATAACTCGCTCGAAGAGTCCTCCGAGGTTTACGATATGTTTCAGCGGATATACGAACTCCGCAATCAGATCACGCGGGTCAGGATCTACCTGCTGACCGACGGAATCGTCAACGCCTCGAATATCACTGCCGAAAGCGCCGGCGACATTTCCATCGTTTTCCAAGTCTGGGATATTCGCAGAATATTTCGGTTCGCACAGTCAGGCAAAAAGTTCGAGCCGATTGAAATCGATTTTCAGAGCGATTTCGATGCAACAATTCCATGCCTTTCAATGGTTGATGCAGGTTCCGACTACAAAGGATACCTGGCAGTAATTCCTGGAGAAGTGCTGGCCGGAGTCTATGATAAATATGGTCCCCGGTTGCTGGAAAGAAATGTCCGTTCGTTCCTGCAGGCGCGTGGTAATGTCAACAAAGGAATTCGCCAGACGATTCTCGAAGAGCCTCATCGGTTCTTCGCATATAATAACGGGATTTCGGCCACTGCCGACGAAATTGAATTTGCCGATCAGGCTGATGGACATCTTGCCATTCGGAAAGTGCGAAATCTTCAAATAGTCAATGGCGGGCAGACGACTGCATCGCTCTACCATACTGCCAAGAAAGACAAAGCCAGTCTGAAGGGGATCTATGTTCAGGCAAAGTTGTCCGTCATTCCTCCGGAGCAGATCGATGGCATCGTTCCTCTGATTTCGCGTTATGCCAATAGTCAGAATAAAGTCAGCGATGCCGACTTTTATGCGAACGACCCCTTCCATGTCAGGATCGAGGAATTGTCGCGCACCGTCTGGGCACCAGCGGTAAATGGCAGCAACCAGCAGACAAAATGGTTTTACGAACGAGCGCGCGGACAATACCTCGATGCCAAGGGACGCGAAGGAACGAAGACGCGTAAACGTCAGTTTGAAGCCGTATATCCCAACATCCAGAAATTTACAAAAACGGATCTCGCGAAATACGAAAATACCTGGATGCAATTGCCGCACCAGGTCAGCCTCGGCGCGCAGAAAAATTTCAATCATTTTTCGATCCGCCTCAAAGAACGCGGACGATTTGAGGTCGCGGAGAAGTATTATGAACGCCTGATTGCCAAGGCGATACTATTTAAACGCACTGAAAAGCTGATTGCCGCGCTCGATTACGGCGGCTACAGGGCGAATATTGTCACCTATACGCTCGCGTGGCTGTCGCACCATACGTCCCAACGGATTGACCTCGACGCAATTTGGAAAAGGCAGAACATTTCGCCAGCAATGCAGGAAGCGATCCGAACAGTATCGAACCCCGTTCAACGAATTATTACAAATCCTCCCGGTGCGCGGAACATCACCGAATGGTGTAAGCGAAAGGAATGCTGGGAGGCAATTCGCAGCGAGAAAATTCCACTTAGTTCGACCTTCCTCAAAGAGTTGAACGCTTCTGGTCCGGATACGACAGATAATCCGGACAAGGGCATCGACGAACCTGATGCGCAGGAACTTGAGATCATCAAATCAGTATCGAGCGTTCCGGCCCAGACCTGGTTCAATATATCGAAGTGGGCGAAGGAAACGAATAACCTGTTACCTTGGCAGCGCAGCCTGGCGTTCTCGATTGGCAAACTCGTTTCAACCGAAGGACGGATCAGCCGTAAACAGGCGGTGCAGGCAAAGATGATCTTGGACGAAGTTTTGCTTTTGGGTTTCGCCATTTGACCATTGACTACGAACACGAACACATGAGCGACGCTTTACCCCGTAGCATCAAGATATCTTTGGCCGGCGAGCAATCCCTCACCGTCATCGAAGATACTCAACTGCTAAATCAGCTCCCAGTACGCCACAAGGAATGGTGGTATTGGTCCTCCACCTTCAACGTGCTGCGCTCACAGTCCACCATGACTACCGCACTCTTGAAACTCAGTTCCATCTAAAACCATGCATCTAGCGCAACTCTCTATTGAGAATTTCCGAATCTTCGGCAGCGAAGCCGAAAAGAAGCATCTAAGCCTTCGAATAGACAAAGGCCTGACGGTCCTCGTTGGAGAGAATGACTCTGGAAAGTCCGCTATAATTGATGCCTTTCGATTGATCTTGGGAACGACAACCCAGGATTTTCTAAGAATCAGTGACGACGATTTTCATAAAGCAGGCGGAAACACCGCTTCGAATTTTTCTATTTACTGCCGGTTTCAAAACCTGTCGGAAGGCGAAGCGGCGCGCTTTTTGGAATGGCTGTCCTTCAATGATCAGCTTCCGCTCCTCGAATTGACACTTACTGCGTACCGTGTCTCTCGAAAGAATCGAAGTGGCGTCGATGTATCCGCAATCGAGGTGACAATTCGGTCCGGTCCGAACGGGCAAGGCAAGGCATTGGACGGGGATATTCGTAACTTTCTTCGGTTGACATACCTAAAACCGTTGCGAGATGCTGAATCGGAAATGTCGGCAGGGAGAGGTTCACGACTCTCCCAATTGCTGTTGCACCATCCAAAACTCGTCGAGGAGGACAAGCCCAGCGAACTGCAAACTGTCACGCCAGGGGGACTGCCAAAACCACCCGCAACGCTTCGAGGTATAATGACGGCCGCAGAGACGTGGATCAGGGAGAGTCCGGCAATTGTAGGCGCAAAGGAACAATTGAACAAAGATTACCTAAGCAATCTCTCAATAGGCGGAGAAAAGCTAACGGGCGAAATCACCATCGGGCGCAGTGCTGACTTGAAAGGTATTTTGGAAAAGCTCGAGCTATGGCTCGCACCAGACGATAGTGCTCTGCAACGCACTAAGCACGGACTGGGTTTCAATAATATATTATTTATGGCAGCAGAGTTGCTTCTATTAAGTGAATCGGCGGAAACCGGATTGCCATTGCTTTTAATTGAGGAGCCCGAAGCGCACGTTCATCCGCAACTCCAAATGCGATTGATGGAGTTTCTGGAGAGCAAAACAATCGGCGAATTTCCGGTGCAAGTCATCGTTTCAACCCACAGCCCTAATCTGTCGTCAAAGGCAGACATCGAGAAAATCGTTCACGTTGCGAGAGGACAGACATTTCCACTTGCCAGCACGCAGACTAAGCTCACCCCTAGGGCGTGTTTTTAAATTGTGTTCTTGTCGATCGAACAAGCGTTTGTTAGGTTCTGACGTATGAATCTCCGTTCCGATCTAGCTGCGATAGTGCCGGCACTCGCCGACTCTATAAAAACCATAGAACGTTAATTCCCAGACTCCCTCTAAACGTAAGAGAGGACGGCCGCCTTTGGCAATCGAAATCGTGCTTACTGGCATTCTGTTCGTCCTGAGTGAAGGTTGTTCTTGGCGGGCAATCCACCGGTCCGGCGCTCATTGGAATGTCATTTATCAGTACTACCGCAGGTGGTGCCGCAGTGGTTTGTGGGAGCAGATCTGGCAAAAAGTCGCGCACGACCAAAAGGGGCAAATTGTCTACGTTGATTCCAGCCACGTGAAGGTGCATCAATGCGCGCTCAATCCCGCTGGAGGCCGACAAACACAGGCTGTGGGGCTCACTAAAGGGGGATGGAACTCGAAAGTGCACGCCGCTGTGGATCGCGCCGGCGTGCCTCGGGTCTTGCTGCTCACCGCCGGTAACGAGGCCGATGTGAATTACGCCATGGATGTGATCGAGGGCATCGAGATGGAAACCGCCGTATTTGACAAAGGGTACGACAGCAACTCTCTGCGCCATCAACTCCTCGACCAAGGCGTCCTTCCGTGCATTCCATCAAAGAGCAACCGCATCGATCCGATACCTTACAACAAAGTCACCTACAAAAAGCGCCACTTGGTTGAGAACTTTTTCCAGAAGATCAAGACGTTCCGTCGTATGGCCACGCGGTACGACAAGCTCGCTATAAATTACTTTGGTTGGGTGGTGCTCGCGGCCATCATTAAGTACGGGCAATTTTAAAAACACGCCCTAGTGATTATCGCTTTCTGCGCCGGTTCTTGGATACGACAAAGGCAAATCTATTCTTCGCACGTGGAGTAGTGTTGGTGGAAGGCGACGCGGAAAACATCTTACTCCCAACCATTGCCAGTAAGCGGCACGCGGAGCACCGCTTGACGATGGGATGCGATAGCCCGGGTGTGATTGTCTAAATCATAAGTGTCGTAGCTGTTATGCTACGACACTTAT
>FTBG01000595.1_pt1 | contig 37294 bp, 27 predicted proteins | sample 1639311 | NCBI WGS metagenome assembly FTBG01 (sample SAMEA3914864, study PRJEB12502) | metagenome | biome: forest; material: soil | place: USA | collected 2012-03-12 | depth 0.3 m | reverse complement strand
GCGCAACGACGTGAGCAGCAGTTGCGAGAGCGTTCCGCTTTCCCGTTCGCGCGTCAGCGTCACGGCCATGAGCGGCACCGTGAGAAGCTGCAAAATCAGCCCGACAATACCGGGCGCGACGTAATCGATGAACTTCAGATCGGGGTTATAGACATTCTGAATGCTCACCTTCCACGGCTCCATGAGCGATTCGAGTTTATGCCGGAAATCCTCGGGGATTTTCTTGCCCAGTTCCACGATTTCCAGCGGTGGATCAATCATGACATCCGTGCGCGTCTTCACCTGAAAGTCGCCCAGCGCCTGCTGCAAGTAACCGCCCATTTCCGAAGCCGTCGTCGTATCCGTTCCGTCGAGCACCGCTTTGAGCCCAATCGGCTCTCCGTCGGTTAAGCTTTTTCCCCAACCTTTTGGAATGATCACCACCCCCGAGACCCCGGCATGCAGCAAATCCGGGATCGGTCCGTTACTTGTATCCCGTTTGATGCCAAAGGCGGGCCTGCTCGTCTCGCCTTCCTTGGGCGGTTGATCCGACTCCGGCGTCCACTTTTCCAGGAAATCCGACAAATCCGCGCTTTCCTTGCTGCCATCTTCATCCCGCAAAATCGTAGGCACATCCGTGAGCGGCGATTCCTCAAAGGCATGCCCCATGAGCAGCGTGAACGCCGGCGGAAACGTGACAAGTAACAAAATGATACGCCAATCCCGCGCGATGTGCAGAAACTCCTTGTACGCCACGCTGAGCAGCGCGCCGGGACGGAAAAGACTCATTCGCCCGCTCCTTTCAAAAGACTATCGTATCCCTGGGAGTACGCGCGAAAGACATCTTCCATATCAGGACTGGCCCAGCGGTGATTCAGCCACTTCAAATCCGCAAATGGCCACGCTTTCTGCCAAGTCTGCAAAAGCTCCCGCGGGTCCGCGGCGTAGAGCCGAATCCACCCGCTGCGCAGTGAAGCGCCGAGCACACCCGGTGCACCCCCTAACGCCAGCAACGCCGGCATCTGCGGTTCCACCTGCACCTCCAGCAGATCGCTGCGATAGCGCTGCTTGATCCGGTCGGGCGTGTCGCAGGCCAGCAGTTTTCCGCGCGAGAGAAAGCCCACCTCCGTGCAGCGTTCGGCCTCATCCATATAATGCGTCGTCACAAGTAACGTCTTGCCTGCGTGGCTCAGCGTGTAAAGCAAGCTCCACAATTCCTGCCGGTGCACCGGATCGAGCCCCGAAGTGGGTTCATCGAGAAACAGCACCGCCGGATCGTGAATCAGAGCGCACGCCAGGCTCAGCCGCTGTTTCATCCCGCCGGAAAGGCTCCCGGCAGCGGCATCACGTTTCGCAGTAAGGTCCGTTTCCGTCAGCAGCTGCGTCACCCGCTCGCCGAGGCGGCTCCGCGGCACCCCGCACGCTCCGCCGAAAAAGCGCAGGTTCTCCGTCACAGTAAGATCCGTGTAGAGGCTGAACTTTTGCGCCATGTAGCCGAAGTGCTGCCGCGCCCGATAGCGCCCTTTCCAAATGTCATTCCCGGCAATGGAAGCATGCCCGTGGCTCGGCTTGGTCAGCCCGCATAACATCCGGATGGTAGTGGTCTTTCCCGCACCATTCGGCCCGAGCAGGCCGAAGATCGTCCCCGGCTCCATCTTGAGCGAGAGGTCGTCCACGACCGCTGTCCCATCATACTCTTTGCTAAGGCTCTCGAGGATGATCATGGATTGCGCGCCGGGTAGGTCTCCGCAATCATACGGACCGATCCATGAAAAATTCGCTCTCTCGAAACACCGCCACGCTGCAGCCGGCATGGGTATGGACCGTATCCAAAATCCTGCGCGGGCATCTCAAAAACCTGTCCGTCCTTGGCGGAATGCTCCTGCTGCCAGCCCTGCTTCACGCCGATCCGCTGGCCGATGTCGCGGCATTTTCTTCTCTGACGAAAGTGGACAAGGCCAAGCTGGAAAAAGGAGAGATCGTGTCTTCTCCGTGCCCGGGCATGTCGAAAGTTTCTCGAGGGCAAGGGGTAGAAAGCCTCTTTCTGGTGGATGTGCCATTGGAGAAAGCTTTCGAATCATTGAAAGAATGGAATGGCAGCGGGCACTCCGAGCTCAAGGTTTATTTGCACGGCGACCTGAGCGCATCGCCCACCGCCGCTGAATTCAAAAAACTCGCCTCGGCACCCGGCAACGACTCCGTGCACGCCTTGGCCACCGCCACGGAAAAGCTGGCCTCGGGGAGCTTCGGAGAGTTCCAGGTGAACAGCAGCGAAGTGAAGGACGCTCCTGGCAAATCGTCCGATAAAGGCCTTTCGCCGGAAGCCGTCACTTTTTGGAGCGGCTTGCTGGAAAAGCGGGTCCATTCCTACCTCAGCGGTGGCTTGCCCGCCCAACCTCCCTACACGAACCCGGGAAAGGTTTCCGCTGCCGATGAGCTGGCGGCCCTTCTCAGAACACAGCCCAAAATCCGCGACAATTTCCATTCCCTGCTCGATATGGCGGGCGTTTCTGGAAAACCCTCTGGAAAGCCCTCGCTTTACTGGGAGCTTTTTGATGGCGAAGGCACTGGCGCGATCAACCTGGGCGCTTCGTATTTCACTCCAGCCAATGGCGGCGGCCGCGCCATGGATCTCAACTACTATTCCACGGGGAGCTACTACGTCATGACCACGCTGTACCAGGTTTGGGCTTGGCCCGGACCGAAGCCCCGCACTCTCATTTACCGGGCCGATCTTCTTTCTTCCGCGGCCTTGGGCAGCCTCCAAGGCATCGAGCAAAAGGCCGCCGCTCGCGCCTGCGAGAAGGAAATTGCCCGCCTAATTACGTATTTTCAGAAAGACACTGCTCATTGACGCAGCCGCTCTTTCCATGAATCCTCGGCGCAACATGAAATCGCCCGCCTTCTCCCTGCTGGCTCTGGTCGTCCTTTGCAGTTCCGTTACCTCACGAGGTGGCGAGTCGGATGCGAAAGGGAGCGACGCAAAAATCACGACGCCCAAGGAAAGCCCCTGGACCGTCTCCAGTGAGCTCACCCTGGATTACGGATACGTCGGGCCGAGCAAAACGGGCGGCAGCGACATCTCGGAACAAAGTTCCGGCGCGGAATACGTCATGACCTTGCGGTACAAAGAAGGTGCGCCGCTGCGTATCGGCTTTGAATGGAACCGCTACTCTTTTTCCAACACGGTCGATAGCCCCATCCCGAATACGCTCCAGTCGGAAGCGATCATCGCGGGCGTCGATTTCGAGGTGTTCAATTCCGTCTTCATCCGCATCGAAGCGCAGCCCGGCTGGTACAATGCCGCGGGCCGGGTTACCGGCGACGCCTTCAATGTTCCGGTCATCATCGGCGGCTCCTACCTTTATAGCAAAGATCTCCAGATCGCCCTCGGCGTATCCATCGATCCGCAGCGCGAATATCCCGTGATTCCCGGCGGCGGCATTCGCTGGCAAATCAACGACAAATGGGTGCTCAACGCCATGCTTCCCAAGCCGCGCCTCGAATACCAAGCCACCTCCGCGCTCACCATTTACGGCGGTGCCGACGTCCTGGAAGGCAGCTATCGCGCGCCGGGCGACTTCGGCCGTTTCACCCACAATCCCAACCTCAACGGTCGATGGCTCGACTACGACGAAGTGCGCCTGGGCGGCGGAGCTTCCTTCAAATTCTCCGACAAAGTGCACATGGATTTTGAGATGGGCTACATGGCCTACCGCGAATTCAATTTTCACGGCACCGACGTGAACCCGCACAGCGGAAGCGCGGGGCTTTACGGCGGCGTGACGATCGGGGCGAAGTTTTGAGGACGAAACTCACCGGCCATTCGCGACGTGAATCAGAAGCATCGCGACATTTCCGAGGTTCTTCTGCCAAGCTTATTTCACGGTAGTGCCAGTAGGGTCACTGCGTATTACCTTGGGTCCGTGACTACGCTTTCACTTAAACTGCCTCAGGCCGTCGCAGAGCGTCTGGCCGCTGAAGCTCGCGCCCACCAAAAATCGAAGTCATCGCTTGTGCGAGAATTTATCGAGCGGGGATTGAGTGGTGGAAAACGCCGGCGGCGCCCCTCTTTTTACGAACTGGCCAAGGACAAGTGTGGTGTTTTCGACGGTCCTCGTGATCTTTCCACCAATCCCAAATACATGAAGGGCTTCGGTGAGTGACGCAAAACATCGTCGATACTGGTCCGCTAGTTGCCTTTGTGCAGCGGCGGGATGCGTTTCATAAGTGGACACGCGAAATACTTGACCAGCTTGAAGCGCCTCTTTTGACGTGCGAACCAGTTCTAACCGAAGCGTGCTTTCTCATCACTCGCGGCGGAGGAAACGCTGACGATCTGCTGGAACTGGTCGAGAGGGGGCTAATCTTACCTTGCTTCGAATTGCAGAAAGAAATCTCGCGCGCGCGTGGGCTCATGAAGCGCTATAGCAAACTTCCCTTGTCTCTCGCCGATGCCTGTCTTGTTCGTATGGCCGAACAGATCGCGGACTGCCGTATAGTGACACTTGATGGTCACTTTCAAATTTATCGGCGACACGATCGGAGACCGATCCCAGTCCTCATGCCAGAGGATCTTTAGCGCAACTACGTTGGGAAACGTGATCTACCGCGTCTCCACGATCCCCTCGCCGCTGGCTCCCGCTTTCGCACTCGCGGGTGCTGGCACGGGGCTTCCAGCGCCGACGGTGAGGCCGGAGCGGTTGGGGTAGTCGGGGTGCTTGGGCCATTCGGGGGCGTTGGTCTCGAGCGATTTCATGACTTCGGAGATGGCGCGTTCGAGTTGCGGATCGGCGCCTTTGGCCATGAGCGCCGGATCATCGACTACGGAAATATCGGGCTCGACGCCGCTGCCTTCAATGACCCAGGAGCCATTGGTGTCGTAGATGCCAAAGGTAGGCACAGTGACGTGTCCGCCGTCGATGAGTTGCGGTGCGCCGGTCATGCCGATGAGGCCGCCCCAGGTGCGCTGGCCCACGACCGGACCGAGCCCGGCTTTGCGGAAGAGCCACGGCAGGCAATCGCCGCCGGAACCGCTCCAGCCATTAGCGAGCATGGCCATGGGGCCCGAGTGGGCGATGGTGGGGGTCTGCCAGTCATGCCCGTCGCGTACGCGCCAATAGTTCGTCACGCGCCGGCCCAGCAGCTCCACGAAGCGGTCGGGGATTTGCCCGCCGGAATTCCAGCGCTCGTCAACGACGAGGCCGGGTTTGTTAAATTGCGCGCGGAACTGCCGATAAAGATCGCTCTGACCATCAACCGCGGTGTTGTGCACGTACAAGTAACCAATTTTCCCGCCGCTGATCTGGTCCACCTTCTTGCGATTCGCCTCCACCCAGGCAAGCTGGCGCATCTGCGATTCGTCACCCACGGTGCGCACGAGGATTTCGCGAGCCCCACCCATCTCGGGTTTGCCATTGATCGTTAACTGTACGGTGGTATCCGCCAACCCTTGGAAAGCCACCCACGGGTCCTGCGCTACGTCGAGCCGGTTGCCATTCACTGCCAGGATCCAATCTCCTTCCGCCACCCGGACGCCCGGCTGCCGCAGCGGCGAGCGGTGCGCATAATCCCAGGGCGCAACATCGAGGATGTGCTTGATGCGAAAAGCGCCGTTTTCCACTGCAAGATCGCAGCCCAAATAGCCAACGCCGCGGCGCGGACCATCGTCGTAATCGCCGCCACCGCGATAGGTGTGCGAGCTATTTAGTTCGCCGATCATTTCACCGAGGACGTAGTTCACGTCTTCGCGGGTCACGCAATCGTCGAGCAGCGTCTTATAGTGATCGCGCACTTCCGTCCAATCCACACCGTGCATATGCGGATCGTAAAAGAAATCGCGCTCCAGACGCCAGGCATCCGTGAAGATTTGCTTCCATTCCGACTTGGGATCGATGGTCGCCTCCATGGCTCCCGTGGCCATGACTTTGTCGAAGCGCTGATTCTCCGCGACATCGATGATCCCCCAACCGCGCCCCCGCTGGACGAGCAGTTTCTTGTTATTGGAAGAAAGCTCCACCCCGCCCACATCATCGAGAATTTGCGCCTCGTTGCGCTTTTCCAGATCGTAATAGCAAAGCGGATGCGCACCACCGCTCGAGCCGACACGCGGCTCGCGTACATAGATCAGCTTGCCGGGCGCGGCGCGCAGATTATCGAAACGGCCCCCACTGATCGGCAGGACCACCGCGCGTCCCTCGAAATTGTCGAGATCGATGCCGACGGCATGGCTGTCTTTGTTACTTGATTCCGCCGCCGGCTTTTCCACCGGAGCGTGATCGGGGGCCGGGGTGGTGTGAAAGCTGGGCTTCTCCGGCTTGAACGCCGCCTCGCTATCATCGTCATCGTCCGCATCGCCGTGGCCCGGTTCGAAATTGACAGACACCGCCCCGGGCTGCTTCGCCGGACTCGCGGGATTGGCAGAATCTTTCTTCGGCTCCTCAATGGGCATGCGCATCGGTTCCTCTTCATTGCGCGGGGCCAGCGGCGAGATGATCTCATTGCGGAGCGGCACAGCGACCAGCACTTCGCCGTTCGTGTAAATCCAAGTATTGTCGAAATCGCTGTAGAGCGGGTCGAAATTGCGCTTGGAGCGATAGTAAAGATAGCGCCCCTCGGGATCAAAGACCGGCTGGTCATCGTCGTAAAAACCGCTAGTTACTTGATGCTTCTCACCCTTCTCCAGGTTGTAAAGCACGATGGCATCCTGGCGGTTTTCCAGATCGTGGCTGTAGGCGATCCAACGGCTGTCCGAAGACCAGCTCACCCGCGAACGTTCCAGCTCGCCATGATATTGCCAGAGCTCGTGATCGATCAGGGCGACCTTCTTCGTATCGAAATCGTACACCTGCAGCTTCATCGCCTGATCGAGAAACACGATCTTTTTGCTATCGGGCGACCATTGCGGCGTGTAGCGCCAGCCTGCGCCGAGAGTGGTGAGCGTTTGCTCCGCGCCTTTGCCGTCCGACGGCCGGATGGTGAGCTCGTAATCACCCGTGCGGTCCGAAAAATAGGCGACCCAGCGGCCATCGGGCGACCAGCTCGGAAAGCGCTCAGCGACGCCGCTCGAAGCCGTGAGATTGCGCACGATGCCTTCACCGGCAGGCACAGTGAAAAGTTCGCCGCGTGCTTCGAAGACGGCGCGCTTGCCCGTGGGCGAGATGCCGTGGCTTCGGATTTGTCCGCTCACGTTTTCCACGTGAGGCCGCAGGGTGACGCGGTCGGTCACCACCGTGATATCCACTTCGCGCTGCTTTTCCCCATTCAGCTCCAGCACATAGAGGCGCCCGCACGCTTCAAACACGATGTCATCCGGGCCGATGCTCGGGAAGTGAACATCGCAATCGGTGAAATGCGTTACTTGTCGCGTGGTTTTTGCGGTGAGATCGTAGGCCCAGAGGTTGCGATGCTCGGAGCTGTCGCGATCCGAAACGAAATAAAGCGTCGAGCCGTGCCACATGGGCAGCGAATCGCTCGCCGGATCGTGCGTGACATTTTCTGCCGTGCCCGCGGCCAGATCGTAAATCCAGATATCGGGAGCCATGCCGCCACGATAGCGTTTCCACGTGGCGAACTCGGTGGAAGTGGGAGTGAAGGCGAGCTTGGTGCCATCCTGCGAGATCGCGCCGAACTCGCCATATTGGATGGGCAATTCTTCCGGCAGCCCACCGGTCGCGCCGACTTTAAAAAACTGCCCTACGCGGTCCGTAAAGGAATACATCCGCGAGGTAAAGAGGATCGATTTTCCATCCGGATACCAGCCGAGCACACGCTCCATCCCGCCGTGATGCGTGATGCGGCGTGGATCACCGCCATTCACGGGCATGACATAGATGTCCGAGTTGCCCTCGTAATTTGCGGTGAAAGCCAGGTAGCGGCCATCGGGCGAGAAATGCGGAAAGCTGGCCGGCCCGCGTGAAGAGGAGAGGCGCACGGCAGCGCCGCCTTGCTTCGGCGCGACCCAGATGTCGCCCCCGTAACAAAAGGCGATCTGCGTGCCGGAAATGGCCGGCATTTGCATCATGCGAGCACTGATGCGGTCGTCGCCGGGACCATCCAGGGCCAGCGAAGAAATTGCACCAGCCAGAATACAAGAAGAGAGAAGAAGCAGTCGTGCGATCATGGGGCAGGACATCGGTCCTAATACAGTGTATTTAAACCCGTGGCAAGTCCCGTGCCGCAGCGCCTTCTTTGTCATAAAACGGAGTATTTCGCCCGGTCGCTGACCAAATCTATCCAAGCGCAGCGACAGAATGGGCAAATTTCTGCGAAATGAGGTGGTCTAACGGTGAGTTCACTTTCCGCGTCGGAATGCTTCAAGAGTGTCAATACTATGTTAGATAACGGATCCTCGGACTACCGCTCAAACGAAAGACAAGTAACACGTCACTCCGCGGACGGCGCCCCCTGAAGACGGTTTTACTTCGTTATCCGAATGATCCACGCGCTGGCATGTTTCACCGTGCCGTGCACCGTGCGATTTTCCACCGCCACACCCTCGGCGGCGCCAGGAGACCAATGCCCGTCCTCACCCACCTCCACGCCGGCGAAGGACACCTGATCTTTGCTCTCCAACGAAGGCCCGATCAACCGAAACCCTTCCGCTTTGCCGTATCCATCCGGGATTTCCGCTTCAATCTCTGCATCCCGTGTCGCGTCTTTATTGATGAGCGTCAGCCAAAGAGTGCCTTCTTTGTCCCGGGTCGCGTAGGTCACGAGATTGAGATTCGCATTTTCCAACAACGCCTCAAGTAACTCTCCCTGCCCGGTCATGGCGAAGGCCAGCATCCCATAATATTCCGGGCGCACGCTGCATCGACCTGCGGGATCGTGAACGATAGGCGAATAGTGACTGATAAAGCCGAGTTGATTGATATCCGTCTCAATGTTCACCCCTTCCGCGCCATTCAATGCCAGGATATACAAGTAATCCAGGATCCACAGCGCCGAAGCAAACGTATCGCTCACTCCCGCCTTGCCTCCCCCAAAGAACGAATTGGTCTCGTTGATTCGGTACGGCACTCGGTTTTTCTTAAACACGGCCCGAAAATGTTCCAATTGCTTAAGGATTCCTCCGTCAGGAAGGAGAAGCCGTTCAATGGTTGAGCGTGGGTCGCCCGCACCGCCAAGATAATAATGGCTCGTCAGCAGCTTGTAATCCGCCGCCTCGTCCACCGCGAACGAATCCACCCACGAGATAGCGCCTCCGCCGGTTATGTCCGGACCTGAGAAAACGGCATTCGGCAGTTTTTCGCGGATCGCTTTTTTATATTCCAGGTAGGCCGCATGATACTTGTCATAGCTTTTCTCAAAGCGCCTGAGCGCGTCCACCTCATTGCCGATTTCGAAAGACTGAAGCCGATCACCCAAAACTTCCGAAACCGCCTGCGCCTCCACCACCGCTTCCTCCTTGGTGCCGGTGCCTAGGTTCAAGCCCCACATAACCGACCAGCCGGTCGCCCGGGCAAATTCCGCAAGTTCGGAAAGCGCTGCTTTGTTAATGATCGTCGTTCCATTTTGCGTCTGCACGGAAAGCGCGGCATCGGGAATGTAATTCGTGTGATCAGAAATGATGCCGCCGATGCGAATCAAGCCGTGAGGACTGAGCTGCCGATAAAGCCGCACGAGCGTTTCATTTTTCGCACTAAAGTAACCAGCCTGCGCCACGGCCGACGTTTCGTACCCGAGCCCGATAAAGTCCGGCGAGATCCGGTTCACCATATGATTCGGATCAATACGAACCTTAATGGCCGGCTCTCCAAATGAAATGATCGCGGAAGAAACAAGCCAAAAGAGGCAAGTATAGAGAGAATGAACGGAAGGAAAATTCATCGTTGGTGGCTACGGAATCGCTTGGAAAGGCTACTTCTGGCAAGATTTAGCATGTTGCTGAAAAAGGGGAAGGCTCGCCGCGCTAGGGACTCGGTATGAGGGAGCAGCGTTTTGATTCCAGCTTTATAAGAAAGCGCAGAGGCGCAGAGTCTGAAAGTTGAGTTTCGCAGAGGGAGGCAGGGAAGACGCCATCCTCTGCGCCACTCCTCTAAATTCTTTGCGCCTCTGCGTTTTTCAGCGGCCTGTGAGAATTGCTCACAGTCAAAGCGGCAGGCAAAGCTCGCCGGTATCACTTGCGTTTGCGAGTCATGACGGGCATGTTGCGCCCCTTTTTTCAACCGCTGACGCCACACTTTCATGCTCACCATTCGCGACCTTAAGAAATCCGTGGGAGGACGGACGCTTTTTGAAAATGCGTCCCTGGTGATCAATTACGGAGAACGGGCCGCGCTGGTGGGACCCAATGGCGCGGGAAAATCCACGCTTTTTTCGCTGATTTTGAAAAAGGACGAGCCTGATTTCGGGATGATCCAGCGGGATGAATATACCATGGTCGGTTATTTGCCGCAGGAGGGAGAAGCCGTGGGAGCCGAGACGGTACTGGAGATCGCTACGGGCCGTTCGGGCGAATTGCCCGCTCTGGAAGCCCGCCTCCATGAACTGGAAAAGGCCGGCACCGTGGATACGCCGGAATATTACGAGGCGCACGCCAAGCACGAAGCGCTGAGCAGCCCGGAGATCGAGGCCAAGGCGAAGCGGGTGCTGCACGGCCTCGGCTATCGCGACGGGGATTTTCAACGGCCCGCGCGGGAAATGAGCGGAGGCTGGGTGATGCGGGCGCATCTCGCGCGGTTACTTGTCATGGAGCCGGATCTCCTCATGCTCGACGAGCCGACCAATCACCTGGATTTGCTGGCGCTGCTTTGGTTGCAAAACTATCTCAAGACTTACTCCGGCGCCGTCCTGCTCATCTCGCACGACCGGCAGTTCATGGATGAAATCATTGAGACGGTGCACGAGATTTCCGATCGCCGGCTCATCGATTACACCGGAAACTATACGAGCTACCTGGAGCAGCGTGAAGCACGCTATCAGCAACAAGTCACCGCTTATAAAAACCAGCAGAAGGAAATCCAGGCGCTGCAGGAATTTGCAGACCGCTTTCGTTCCGTGGCGTCAAAGGCGGCGCAGGCTCAGAGCAAGATCAAGCAGATTGAGCGGATGGAGTTGATCGAAAAGCCGCTGCCTCCGCGCAAGCCCTTCAAGTTTCAAATCCCCGAGCCGCCGCGCATCGGCCAGCGGGCCATTTCTCTGGAAGGCGTCCACATGTCTTACGGAGACACGCAAGTTTACTCCGGGCTCGATCTCACCGTAGAACGCAGCGAGCGCACCGTGCTCGTCGGCCCGAATGGCGCGGGCAAATCCACGCTGCTCAAAATCCTCGCCGGCGTCCTGGAATTTCAGCGGGGCAAACGCACACCCGGCCATGCTGCAAAAATCGGTTACTTTAGCCAGCATCGCTCGGCCACACTCGATCCTGAAAAGAACGTGCTCGAAGAGGTGCTGGCCTCCGCACCGGAACTGCGGGAAGACGATGTGCGCGGGATTCTCGGTTCCTTCATGTTTCGCAAGGAGGAGATTTACAAGAAGACGGCGGTGCTGAGCGGCGGGGAAAAGACGCGGCTGAATCTCATTAAATTTCTGGTCGATCCGCCGAATCTTCTGCTCATGGATGAGCCGACGACGCACCTGGATATCCACACCGTAGAATCACTGACCCTGGCACTGGAGAACTATGCGGGAACGCTGGTTTTCATTTCCCACGATGTCCATTTCATCCGCAAGCTGGCTAACAAGGTGCTGCATGTGAAGGCCGGACAAGTAACTCCGTATCCGGGCGGATATGACTACTTTTTGGAGAAGACCGGGGCGCTGGGGGATGAGAGAGCGGCGGTGACGGCGGGGTAATGTGGCATTGCAGAAACTACCAACAGCCAACTGCCAGCTACCAACATCTCAATGATGCCGAGACGCTCGCAGTGCAAAATTCTTACACTCTCGCTAGTCCTGCGTTTCAAAGCCCGTCGCCACCGGCTGTCCGGTGATATAGACATTAGCAAAGAGCGCTGCGCTGATGTGTGCGGTATCCATTCCAGCGCCGCCGTCGAATTTCACCGTGGACTTGAATTCCGCGTGCTCCGTCGCCGTGTTCGCGCCGACCGCCAGCGTATCCGCGCCATCACCCAGGAGCACCGTCACCGCTTTGCGGAATTCCGTCGGGATGTTCGATGATGTCGTGGTATCCACGCTCATCTGGTCATCTCCGCCAGCCGTAGCCACCCCAAAAGTCCCGGCAAAGCGTGAATCCGAAACGGACACGGTATCCACTCCGTCGCCCGATTTGAGCGATACGGCGGAAGCAAAAGTCGAATCGGCAAGGGTCAAACTGCCAGCCTGACCGGCAGTGTTATTGGCGGAAATGCTCACGGGACCAGCAAAGGTGGATTGCAGAAATCCCGCGATCGACACTCCGTAAGCCCCACCGCCCATCTGCGCGATCACGCTCGCCACCTTCGCAAGGGAGGATTGCATCGAAAGGGTATCATCACCATCACCACCGGTGTATTTCACCGCGCCGACCACGCCGGAGCCCAAGGCGATCGTGACGCCATTATCGCCGTTTCCTCCCTGGAAGCTCACTTTTCCGATCGTCGTGCTGCCAATCAAACCTATCGTCAAACCATCGCCGCCATCGCCGCCCGTTACTTTGATGCTCGCGATTTTGGACGGCCCTCGCGAGGCGAAGGTGCTGCCGGAATCGCCATTTCCAAAATTCAGGCTCACAGCGCCGAGCGTTAAACCTCCAAAGCCGCTCATCGTTAAAGAACTCGATCCGGTGTGATCGCCCCCGGTCACGGTCAGCGGACCGTTCATCTGAATATCGCCACCACTCATCGTCACCTGGGCGACGCCATCGCCCAGGGAAAGTATCGCCCCTTTGGTAATTTGCTGTTCATTGGTGAAATTCACCGCGTCATCGTCCGCACCCCCTGTTACTTGGATCGGTCCACTCACCGTCAAAATTTGGCCGGCAGAAGTGATGGCATTGCTGCCGGCGCCAAGCTGAGTCTTCAGGCTGCCCAGGGACACTTCCTGACCGTTTAAAACAACCGCATCGGCCCCTCCGCCGCCCGCGATCGACACAGCGCCAGCTCGCACACTTCCTCCACCCAGCGTGAATCCATTCGTGCCATCTCCCAGCTTGGCGGTGATTGCCCCCAGCGCCACGGTGTTTCCGGTGATGCTCACCGTGTCGTCGCCATCGGATGTCGTTATTTTCGTCGGACCGCTCACCGAGTTAAAGTCCGTCGCGATGGAAACTGTACTGCTTCCGGTCGCATGGCTTCCGTAGTTCACCTGGAGACTCCCGCTTAGGAACTCGTGTCCCGTGATCGCCAGAGTGTTTACCCCACCCCCCGCTTGATAGCTGAGACCCTTTCCGAAGTGCTGTTCATCCGCAGTGACGCTGAAACCATCGTCTCCCGCGCCGGTCGTCACCTTTGCCAAGCCGCTCACGACCACATCGGAAGAAGTTAACCCTACCTGATTCGCCCCGTCTCCCAGATTCAACGTGAGCGCCGTCATCCGCGCGCTCGTAGATGTCCATGCCAGCACGTCCGCATCGGCGCCGCCGGTCATGCTGAGCGAACCCAGGTTCACTTGCGTGGCGTCCACAGTGAAGGTATTGGCGCCGTCTCCGAGCGCCAATGTCACGCCTTTGACGGCCAATGGACCATTGATGGCGCTGCCTAAGGTCACGCCGTCCGTTCCCCCTGTGGAGTTTATCTTTAGCGCTCCTCCAATTGTTAATTGATGATTGCCTTGGATAAACGTGGAGCTGGAACCGGTTCCATAATTCAAAGTAATACCCCCTTTCACCGTGACCGTGCTGATCGCAGTGATGCCAAAGCTGGCGGTGCCGGTGTGATCCAGATTCGTCACCGAAATCGCGCCGGTCTCGACGCTCACTCCATTCAGCCCGACGGAGTTGTCTCCCGCGCCGAGATTCGCGGTAATTTTGTTGGTTTTCAGCCCGGCGACGTTCGCCGCGAAAAAGAAGGAATCATCTCCGGAACCGCCCGTAAGGAGCGCAGGACCGTCGAATTGCAGCTCATTCGGCACTAAACTGACAGCGTTTGATCCTTCCCCCAGGTCCACGTTTAACGGGCCACCCACGTGTAGGATCGTGCCTCCTCCGAGGACCAGATCATCCCCGCTGCCGGCTTTGATGCTAAACGCCCCTGCGACATCCACATTGTCTAGCTGGATCTGATTTTTCCCATCTCCGGCATCGATGGAGAGCGTGCCCACGGGTAGGAAATCGAGAACGAAATTGTCATCACTCGCGCCCAAATCGATGGAGACTTTGCTCAGGGGCACCGTCAGCAATACGGAAGCGGTCGGCGCGGCGCCATTCAGCGCAATAAGCGTCCCGTTGCTGCCCATGAGTTGAACGGTATTGGCCGCTATCGAACCGAGCGAGAAGGTATGGTCTGCCGCGTCTCCCGTGATCGTCAGCACACCTCCAACGAGGCTGGCATTGATGGTGCTCGCGGGCGCGATGCGGCTTTCGAGCACTTCGATGACGGAGCCGCGGGAACGTGAAATCGTTGATTGGATGCGTTTGTCCATTGTTCCTACTAAACAAGGCACGCTCCCGTCGTCGAAACTTTCTCGTCGCTACCGCCAAATCTTTTTTTCAAAAAGAGAACGGTTGTTAGTTACTTTGGGTAAAGAAGGTGATCCCGCAGGAGCCGCGAGGTCGTCGTTGAACCATATCTCGGTCGCTCAAGCAAGCTACGCATCCGCGAGTCATTACACGTTGGTCGCTGGCAGTTGGCTGTTGCTAACTTTCCGCTTTTCCCCACCGCGCGAGGCTTTCTTCGTGAAAATGCCGCGGTTTGCGCAGCTTGCGCAACAGGCCATAGCGCGGACTGAAAATATAGGCGGCCGAAAAAATCAGGCCCAGCACCAGGACGATGCACGCGCCCGAAGGCACATCCCACTGGTATGAGATCAACAATCCCGCACACGAGCCGAACATGCCGATAAATCCCCCTCCCCAGAGCATTGTGGGATAGGAGTCACACAATAGATAGACAGTGGCCGCGGGCAAAATGAGCAGGCCCAATAGCATGATCACGCCGATGGCCTGCAGCGAGGCGATCATCGTTAACACCAGCGCGACCATCAGAACGAAGTTGAGCAAATTGACCCGGATGCCCTGGCTCGCCGCGACCGTGGGATCAAAAAGCGTGAGCAGGAGCGGGCGTTGCAGGGCGACAAGTAACGGAACCACGACAAGGCTGATTCCGTAAATTAACCAAAGATCGGCATTGGATAAGCCGAGGATGTTTCCGAAAAGATAGTGCATGAGCGGCACGCTGGCTTTCGCGCGGCTCAAAATGACCACACCGATGGAAAACGCGACCGTGTAGAGCCCTCCGAGCGCGGTGTCTTCTTTCAGCCGCGAACTCCGCGAGACGAGTTGCGCGCCGACTGCGACGAAGAGCGCTGCTACGAGAGCCCCGAAAAACAAACCGAAGGGCGAAAGCCCGTAGAGGATGAATGCGATGGCCAGCCCGGGCAGCAGCGAATGGGAAAGCGAATCGGCCATCAAAGCCAGACGCCGCAGCACGACAAATGTGCCCATAAATCCGGCGGTGAAACCGATCAAAGCGCCGCCAATGAGGATGCGCCGCATAAATTCCACGTGGAGAGGTTCGGTGATCCAATGCATAACCAGGAATCAGGAATGGGAATGCGCCGCAGCGTGGCCATGAGCATGCCGCTCCGGCCCGGCAAACGCCGGCGTGGAATAGGTTTTGTGAATGTTAGCTTCCGTGAAGGCTTCGGCGACGGTCCCCGTGGCCATCAATTCCCCATTGAGAAAAATCACACGATCAAAAAGCTCGCGCACACTTGTTAAATCATGATGCGAAGCGATGATGAGTTTTCCCTGGCCGCGCAACGTTCGGAGAAGCTGAACGAGATTATCCTGCGTTGGCTTGTCGAGACCGGTAAAGGGCTCATCGAGTAGAAAAACATGTGCTTCCTGCGCCAGTGCTCTGGCCAAAAAAGCGCGCTGCTGCTGGCCGCCGGAGAGCGCGCTGATTTGCCGCTTCGCCAGCGGCTCGAGTTGCATAGCGGCGATCGCCTGATCCACTGCCTGCTCATCTTCGGCCCGATACCGGCGCCACCAGCCCACTCTCAAGTAACGCCCCATCTCCACCAGCCCCCGCACTGTCGTGGGAAAATCCCAGTCGATATTTTCGCGCTGCGGGAGGTACGCAAAATCTCGCGTCGCCCCCACGACTTCCCGGCCATGAAAGCGGATTTTTCCCGTCTCCAGCGGCAGGAGCCCGGCCAGCGATTTCAGAAGCGTGGATTTGCCCGCGCCGTTTGGCCCGAGCAGTGCCACCGTTTGTCCGCAGGCCAAGTCGAAAGCGATATGATGCAGGGCAGGCACGCGATTGTAGCTCACGGTGAGATCCGCGACCGAGAGATGATGCGAGGAAGAGTTCTGGCTCATGGAAAGGTCAGCACTTCATCCGCAGGCCCTTTTTCCCAAAGGCTCTTTTCGTGCGTCTCCCCGGAGGGGTCGGTGAGCCGGACGCGCACGGCGGCCAGGGGAGCGTCGTCCGGCCAGGCGATTTGAAAATGCAGATCGATCCCTTCCTTGGGATAGGCCACTTCCAGGTCTTTTTCGAGGTCCGCACCGGGAGCGGATTCACTCCAAATCTCTTTTCCCAGGTAAAGCACCTTAAAACTGCTCGCTGGAAGAGTGAAAGTCAGTTGCAAATGAATCTTCTGAGGCCCGGCTTCAGCCCGCGCAGGGGCGGCAGTCTGCACCGGGACGGCAGGCTCTGATCCCGTCATGCGCCAAAGCGGATAACCCAGGGAAAGAATGATGAAAAAGGCAAGCGCTGCTCTGAATAAAGGTGAGCCCCTCATTTTTCAGGGAGAATGGCGCACCTCGAAATAAACGCAACTGATTTGCAATCATCTTTGAAGCTTCCTTCGCACTTTTCGCGTTTCCTTCGAAATCCCGAGGGGAAAACCTGCCGGCCCCGCCACCTCATCGCCTCCTCCTGGGATCATTACTTGTGACTTTTTCAGCGCTCTTTTCTGAAAATCCCCGTTGCATTGTGAAAAATCGCTGTTGTAGTTTGCCCCACAGCACCTCCTCCTCATTTCATGAAATCCCTCCTCCTTTCCGCCGTTACTGTTCTCGGGCTCACTTCGATGGTCATGGCAGACATCCAAGATCCGCCCATGAACGACTACGGTCCGACGCGAAAGCTGGGACGAGGCCTCGCCAATCTGGCCTTCGGGGTCACCGAAATCCCGCACGAAATCGCCGAAGTCAACGACCGTGACGGCAACGCCGCGGCTTGCAGCTACGGTGTGGTGCGCGGAGTGGGCCGCTTCTTTTTCCGCATGGGAATGGGTGTATACGAGGTAGCGACCCATCCGTTCCCGACCTATCGCAGTTCCTATCGTCCGCCTTACAAGCTTCAGACGCCTTGGCTCCACGGCGGCTACGAGGAGTTCCCGCCGGAGCTCGGATTTGAAAGCCGCTACCGCTACGTGCGGATGTACACCGGCACAAATTTCGGCCATTAATCGCCGAGGCTGCCGAATCGAACCAGCTTCAGCTTTCGAACGTAAAGCTCCCTCTGTGAAAAGGAGGGAGCTTTTCTTTTCCCGTATTCTCTTTTTCGCATGTCTTCCTCTCCCGCGGCCCGATTGACCATTACGGACGTTGCCTTTGGCGGTAATGGCGTCGCCCGCCACGATGGTAAAGTCTGGTTCGTTCCCTTTACGATCGCGGGGGAGACCGTGACCGCCGAGGTCGTTCGCTCGAAGAAGAACTTCGTGGAAGCGGATTTGGCAGGAGTCGAAGAAGCGTCACCGGATCGCGTCGAGCCGCGATGCCCCTACTTCGGACGCTGTGGGGGCTGCGCTTATCAGCACATCGCTTACGCGAAACAGTTGGAAATCAAGGCGGCGCAGGTGGAGCAGACGTTGCACCGTGTGGGGAAGCTGGCCGAAGTGCCGATGCGTCCGATCGTGGCTTCGCCGCAGGAATACGCTTATCGCAACCGCATCCGCGTGCACGTGCGAGAAGGGCGTGCCGGCTTTTACGAACATGGATCACATGCCTTGATCGAAATCGCGGAGTGCCCGATTTCCTCCGCCGAAGTGAACGCGGAACTGCAGCGGCTGCGTTCCGCCGGGGCGCGCGATGGCGACTACACGCTTTCCACGCGGCACGGAGAGGCCTTTTTCGAACAGACGAATGATCTCGTGGCGCAAGAACTTCTGCGCGTGATGCGGGAAGCCACGTCACCGGGCGGCGCGCTCCTCGTCGATGCCTATTGCGGCGCCGGCTTTTTCGCGCATCAGCTCGCGGATCGTTTTCTACGCGTGATCGGTGTCGAGCAGAACGCTGCCGCAGTAGCGCATGCGCGCAGAACGGCCGCGCCGAATGAAAGTTATATCGCCGCAGACGTGAGCGAACATTTGGGAGAAATTCTCGGAAGTCACGAACCGGACGCGACGACGGTGATTCTCGATCCGCCGGCAATCGGCATCGCGCCGCGTGTCGGCGATCTTCTTTTGGGAGCACGACCGGCGCGAATCATTTACGTCTCGTGCAATCCCGCGACACTGGCCCGGGATCTCGGTTTGCTTTGCCGCGGTGCGTATCGAGTGGAAGCGGTCACACCGCTGGATATGTTCCCGCAGACCGCAGAAATCGAAGTGGTCGCCTGCCTGGTGCGGGCGTAGCCTTCACTCCCTTCTTGGCCGCGGCGCTGGGCCATGCCATATCGGAGGCATCATGAAAACTCGCCGATTCGGACGCACGGAGCTGGCCATGCCTGTTTTTTCCTGTGGAGGCATGCGCTACCAGCAGAGCTGGAGCGATCTGCCACCGGAGCAAGTGCCGGAGGACAATCAACGCAACCTCGAGGCGACCATCCTCCGCTCGCTGGAACTGGGCATCAATCACATCGAGACGGCGCGGGGCTATGGATCGAGCGAAATGCAACTCGGCTGGATTTTGCCACGGCTCCCGCGGGAAAAGATGATCGTGCAGACCAAGGTGGCCCCGGCGGCGACGGCCGAGGAGTTCCTGGAGACTTTCGAAAAATCGATGCGTTACTTGAAACTGGACCACGTCGATCTCCTGTCGCTGCACGGAATCAACCAGGCTGAGTTACTTGATTGGTCCCTGCGCAAGGGCGGCTGCCTGGAAGCGGCCCGCCAGCTTCAACGCGAAGGGCGCTGCCGGTTCATCGGGTTTTCCACACACGCCACCTGTGACATCATCCTGCAGGCCATCGAGACCGGCGAATTCGACTACGTAAATCTGCACTGGTATTTCGTGAACGATCTGAACTGGCCCGCGGTGGAGGCGGCGGCGCGTCAGGACATGGGCGTCTTTATCATTTCGCCAAGTGACAAGGGTGGGATGCTCTATCAGCCGCCGCCCAAGCTCGTGGAATTGTGCCAGCCGCTTTCACCCATCGCTTTCAACAATCTCTACTGCCTGGCGCGCCCGCAGGTGCACACGCTGAGCATCGGCGCAGCCCGCCCCAGCGATTTCGACGAGCACATCACATCATTAAAGGATTACGATCAGGCGGCTCAAGTAACCGCATCCGTCGAGAAACGCCTGCGCGCAGAGATGGATCGTGTGCTCGGCGCGGATTGGTGCGCGCGCTGGAGTGAACGCGTGCCGAGTTATGTGGATATCCCCGGCGAAATCAATGTGCAGGAGATCCTGCGCCTCTGGACCTATGCACGCTCACTCGACCTCACCGGCTGGGGCCGGATGCGTTATAATCTGATGGGCAACGCCGGCCATTGGTTTCCGGGCAGCAACGCCGCGCGCGTCGATGAACCGGCCATGCGTGCCGCGCTCGACGGCTATCCATTCGCGGAGCGCGTCCCATCGATCCTGCGTGAAGCCCACGAACTTCTGGTGGACGAACCCAAGAAACGGCTGAGCCAGAGCTGAAATTGGATTTACTATCCGCAGATGGCGCAGATGAACGCAGATCATGCCAGCGGCCGATGGGAGTCTGAATCTCTGGCCAGCCGGGTCACAGACCCGGCCTACAGCAGCGCTGGGTGAAGTCGGATTCTTCGAAAAATATAAAGTAACTTGTTCATTTCACCCGCATTGAGGCCGGCAACTGAACGCGCCATGCCAGGACCGGCTGCTGTAGCTCGGGTCTATGACCCGAGTGGCGAGAGACCTTCGAACACTCCAGCTAGTTTTCCAGCACCACTCGATAGCACGCTTCTCCGGAGCGGACACGATCCAGGCCTTTGTTAACTTCCCGCATGGGAAAAAGCTCAATCTGCGCCTGGATCTGATTGCGGACGGCAAAGTGCAACATGGTGGAGATATCGGCAGGACTGCCGGTGCGCCCTCCCACCAGTTTCTTTTCCCTGTCGATCAGCGCAGCCGCGGGAAACCGCAAATCGGATTGCGGAATTCCCACGATGCAAAATATTCCCTCGGGCCGCAGCATTCCTATATAATCCTCCCAAGGCAAATCCGCCTGCGCAGTGCAGATGACAAAATCAAATCGGCGATTGGCTTTCTTAATGGTGCCATTTTCCGAGGAGGCTAAAAAGTAATGTGCACCAAACGCTCGCGCATCTTTCTCCTTCGCGCGCGAACGGGAGACGGCGGTTACTTCACAACCCAGCTTTGAAAGAAATTGAATCGCGAGATGCCCAAGCCCGCCGACACCGACCACGGCCGTCCGCATCGCCGCCTTTACGCCATGGTGCAATATCGGTGTGAACACGGTCGTTCCCGCGCAAAACAGCGGCGCCGCGACCGCGCTTTCAAGGGCATCGGGAATCGGAATGGCAAACGCCGTATCGGCACGGACGCGATCGGCAAATCCGCCATGATGTTGCACGATGAGATCGCGCTCCGAGGCGCAAAGATTCTCACGGCTGCGCCGGCAAAATTCGCACTCCCCGCAGGAGCCGCTTTGCCAGCCGATTCCCACCCGCTGGCCAATCCTCATCGCGTGCACGGCGCTTCCTGCAGCCACGATCTTTCCGATTACTTCATGGCCCGGCACCAGCGGAAAGCGCGACAATTCCCATTCGTTATCAATCATGCTCACATCGCTATAGCAAATGCCGCAATGGGAGATTTCGACCTCTACTTCGCGTGTACCCAGCGGTCCCGGCTCGTAGGTGAAAGGCTCCAGCGCAGCCCCGGGGCGAGGCGCGGAATAAGCGTGGATCGGCATGTATAAAACGGAAAGCAGCGACGGCGTTCCTATCCGGTGCGGCCCCTCGTGAGATGCACGAGGGCTCCATTTTGTTCCGTGCTAGCAAAATTTAATCGTCAGGAAGGCGCAGCGCAGCGTATCGATTGCTTACGCCCCATGCCTGATATTTTTACAGAAGTCACGCGCCGCCCGTGGGGAAGCAGAGTCGGTGGTTCCATTGGGGGAGCGTTCCTGGGTGTGCTTCTCGCGTTGGGTGGAATGGTTTTGCTCTTTTGGAATGAAGGGCGAACCATCCACATGAAAAGCGCACTCGACGAGGCGCGCCGGAAATTCGTGGTAATCCCGTCGGAAACGGTCCAGGCGGCCAATGAGGGAAAGCTCGTCTATCTCACGGGAAATGCCGACACGACGGAGTCGCTCAATGATCCTTTGTTCGGAGTTTCCGCGAAGGCATTGAAAATGGAGCGCAATGTCCAGACCTTTCAATGGGAGGAAGAGAGCGAGTCGCACACCGAGAAAAAACTAGGCGGCAGTGAAGAGAAGACAACAACCTATACCTATGCGAAGAAGTGGACCGCGAGTCTGATTGATTCATCAAAGTTCAAGCAATCGACCGATCACTACAACCCTCCGGCCAGGGTTCAGCCGGATTGGAAAGCGACTACGCACACGGCTCACATTGGAGACTTTCACATGCCGGAAGACTTCATAGAGGAATTGAAGGCGGATGATGCGCTCAATTTCTCGCAAAACGACCTGTCGAAAGTATCGCCGGAATTTCGTGCCAGTGCACACATCGGTGGCGCGGAATTTTATCTAGGCAATGATCCAGGAAAACCGGAGATCGGCGACCAACGGTTTATCTATAAAGTGCTTCGTCCCACAACGATCAGCCTCCTGGCCATGCAATCCGCCAATAGCTTTCGGCCCTACACCGCCAAATCCGGCGTACGCCTGAAACTGATCCATGCAGGAAACGCCTCGGCCGATAGTTTGCTGGATGAGGCGGAGCACGATAACGAATCGAATTCCTCTTTTCTGCGATTGGCGGGATTCGCTCTTCTGTTCTTTGGATTCTGGAGTTTCTCGGGGCCGCTGAATACGCTGGCGGACATCGTTCCTTTCGTTGGTGGATTGCTTCGCGTGGGGACGGGCCTCCTGGCACTTCTGGGAGCGCTCATCGTTGGTTGCGTGACGATTGCCGTGGCGACGTTTGCCTATCACCCGGTTTTCAGCGGGGTATTGATCGCCGCAGCTTTAGTGTCTCTGTACATCACTCATCGCTCGCAGCGGAAAGCGGCAGACCGCTAACCAGCTCTCCGGTTTTTCGCGTTCTTAAATTTGCATCGAACCGGCGCACAAGGCAGCGCTGTTGCGAATCGGTTTACACTTCACAAATCCATGGATCTTCAACTCACTGGAAAACTCGCTCTCGTCACCGGTTCCACCGCAGGAATCGGCCTCGCCATCGCTTCGAATCTCGCGGCAGAAGGCGCAACCGTCATCGTCAATGGGCGCACCGCCCCGCGCGTGGAGGAAGCCATTGCCCGCATTCGTGAAACACATCGCGGTGCGAAACTGGAAAGCCTCGCCGTGGATTTATCAACGGCCGAAGGCGCGGCAAAAGCGATCAAGCAATTCCCGGATGTCGCGATCCTCGTTAACAACCTCGGCGTGTATGGGCCGAAGGCGTTCGAAGAAATCAGTGATGCGGATTGGAATGCGATCATTGAGACGAATTTTCTGAGTGGTGTCCGGCTGTCTCGTCACTACTTGCCGAGGATGAAAGCGGCGAATTGGGGCCGCATCCTATTTATCTCCAGCGAGTCGGCAGTAAATATTCCCACAGAAATGATTCACTATGGCGTGACGAAAACCATGCAGATCGCTTTGGCGCGCGGTCTCGCCAGCACATGCGCTGGCACGGCGGTCACGGTGAATTCAGTCCTCGCGGGTCCGACGCGCTCCGAAGGAGTGGAAACCTTTGTCGCGGATATGGCAAAGGCGCGAAATCTCACGCCTGAGGCCGTGGAGAAGGATTTTTTCCAGACGGTGCGCCCAAGTTCCATCCTCAAGCGATTTGAAACGCCCGACGAGATCGCCACGCTCACGACATTTTTGGCGAGCCCGCTGGCTTCAGGAACTACGGGCGCGGCTTTGCGCGTCGAAGGCGGGGTGGTGCAGACGATTGTTTGATGCATGCGCGGCGCAGCATGGGCCCGCCGCCCACGGCTGGAAACTACGGGCAGGATGCCCATGCCGCGCCAACTCGCCGGCAAGGATGCCAGCGCTCCCAGGACTACTTCGGCTCGTCCGCGACCGTCTCTTCCTGAATCAGCCCGTGATCCAAAAGCTTCCGTAGCTTGGGCCGAATCACTACGCTGCAATACGGATTCGAGTTAGCATTCTGGTTAAAGTAATCCTGATGATAGGCCTCCGCGGAGTAGAAGGCCTTGAACGGCACGATCTCGGTGACGATCGGGTCCTTGAAATCTTTTTGCGCCGCGGCTTTGGCCTTTTCCATTTCGGCCTTTTGCGCATCGTTTTCGTAAAAGAGCACCGAGCGATATTGCGTGCCGACGTCATGCCCCTGGCGGTTCAGAGTCGTCGGATCGTGCGCGGCAAAGAAGACCTCAAGTAACTTCGCGAGCGGCAGCTTTTGCGGATCAAATTGGATTTGCACCACTTCGGCGTGGCCGGTGTCGCCCGTGCACACCTCCTTGTAACTGGGATTTTCACCCTTCCCGCCGGAGAAGCCGGAAACGACCTTTTTCACGCCGACCAGGCGCTGGAAGACGGCTTCCATGCACCAAAAGCAGCCGCCACCCATGGTGATGGTTTCAAGATGAGATCCTGCAGATTTCGCGGAGGCGTTGGTTTCGTTCATGGGTTTCTTTTCAGCAGCGTTGGCGGTGAAGACGGCGGCGGCGAGGAAAATGGGGAGAAGAAGGAGCGAGGAGATTTTCACGATTTTCGAGATGGATGGCGATCTGGAAGGAAGAGGAGAGCCCGGATTTGTCGTGGCCAAGGCTGAAAACTGACACGTTCTTTGAAAGATTCGCAAGTTTGTCTCGTATTACCCGAAAACCGCCCCCTTGGGCAGCCAGACATGGACGAACTTCACGAAACGCTCCCCACCCGGATGGGCGCCCTGCTTTTTCGGGCGAAAGCGCTCTGTTTTCAGGCGCGCCGCCTGTGGCAGGATACGCATCGTGGAGGGGTTGCGCGCCATTCCCGAGCCTTCGATGGGGAAATGCTTGATGTGCTGGGTGAGTGGAAAAGTGCGCTGCGAGGCGAAGGAAGCGTGCCTGGCGAGCGAAAGCTGCAGTTGGGCAAGATCCAGAACCTGCGAGTGGCAGCGCAGGCTCTGAATGGACTGAACATCTCGGCCGGCGAAACGTTCAGTTTTTGGCGGCAGATCGGCAGGCCGGTGACGCGGCGAGGTTTCGCCGTGGGCCGCGAATTGCGTGAAGGCTGCCTCATTCCCACGGTGGGAGGCGGGCTTTGCCAGCTTTCCGGCGCGATCTACAATGCAGCCATCGCGTCCGGCCTCGAAGTGCGGGAGCGCCACGCCCATAGCCATTCCGGCGTGGGAACGCTCGCGCAAATGGGTCGGGACGCGACGGTCTTTTGGAACTATGTCGATCTGCGGCTGCGCTCCGAAAAACCGTGGCGGCTGGAAGTTTCGCTCACCCGTGACCAACTCGTCGTGCGGATCCGTGGAGCACAACGCGCCAGACAGGCCTCAGCGCCGGAGATTTCATCGCCGATCCCTGTCGCTGCGGCCGCACAGCCCAATTCCTGCATGAGTTGTGGCGTCGAAGATTGCTTTCGCCATCACCCGCCGAGTGCGGATTGTGAAAGGACTGCGGTGCTCGTGGATGAATGGTGGCCGGAGTGGCAAGCCTATTTGGATCGGGGCGATTTTCGCTCGGCGCTGCTTTGCCGGCCTCTGGATGGGACTCGCTTTCGCAAACCGAATTATCGGTGGGATGCCTCCGGCTTTGGTAAAGTAACGAGCGCGACATTCACCACGCTGCGGCGAGCCTGGGCGATGCGCAGCCTGCGCGAACAGGGCGCCGCCCGGCAGGAGGCGTTACTTGAATGGGATCAGCGGCTGGCGCGCGCGCTCGCTCGGAAACTGAGGCCTGAGCACACCCATCTCATCGTTTCCCAAAACCTCCTGCCGTTTTTGTGGAGGGATGGCATTCTCGGCGGCAGAACGTTTGATGTCTTCATGACACGCCTGCCGCTCGCGGAATTGCATCGGGAACTGGATCGGGCCGCAACGCTGCATCCGGAATCCGAAACCTGCGCCGATTTTCGCGCGCCGCACTCGTTACTTGATTCGGAAAGCGAGGCGCTGGCGGCGGCCAATCGCTGGATCACGCCCCACGCTCATGTCGCGCAACTGGCTGGTGGCCGCTCTCTGCTCCTGCCTTGGAGCGTCCGCGCTGCCTCCAGGACGAAAGCGTTGGAAGGGCCACCGCGCATTTGCTTTCCCGCGACGACCCTTTGCCGAAAAGGTGCGTACGAGCTCCGGGAAGCCGCGCGCGAGCTGGATCTGGAGATCGTGTGCACGGGCGGCCAACTGGAAGGAGCGGATTTCTGGTCGGGCCTTCGAGTCACGCAGACAAATCCCGAAGATTGGCTCCGAGGAGTCAGCGCCGTCGCTCTGCCAGCATTCTTTGAAAACCGCCCAAGGAGATTGCTCCAAGCAATCGCGGCAGGCGTGCCAGTCATCGCCTCGACGGCCTGCGGGCTTCACGATTTGCCGGGCGTGACGGAAATCGAATCCGGTGACACGGGCGGCCTCATCGAAGCGCTTCGAAAAGTGGTGACGCCTGCTTGCCTGGTTTGATCAGGTTTTGCGGGAACTCTTTTTTGCGTTCTTTGTGCCTTAAATATTTTCTGAGGAACGAAGCCGGTGATTTTTACGCAAAGGCGCAAAGAACGCAAAGGCCGCAAAGTTAAGAAGCGGATAAGCCATCAAGCCTTCTCGGTACTTTTTTAAAACAGGAGAAATCTGTGCATTTTGCGGAACCTCTTTTTCCATCGCCGGTTTCCAAGCCAATCTATCCTTTAGCCAAACGGCTAAAACCCACCACCTTATCTATGCAATACCCGTCTCTTGGGTAATGCTGACCGCCAAAACCGTCGCTCCAGGAAAGCCAGTGCAGTCCACCTCTGCGATATCCATCTTTCATTGATGAACACCTCTTTGCCTCCCGGTCGCCTAGTGATGGTCAATATTGACGGCAAACACCTCGACGACGCGCAAGCGCGCTTTCTCGCCGAGCATCACATCCGCGCCGTGTGTCTCTTTCGAGGGAATATCGGCACCGAGCAGGAAGTGCGGCAACTCACTGCCGATCTGCGCGCGGTGATGGGACCGCAAGCGTTGATCGGGATCGACCAGGAAGGCGGTGCGGTGGTGCGGGTCACCTTTCTGCCGCAAGCTCCATCCGCGATGGCGCTTGGTGCGGCGAATGATGAGGAGCTCGCTGAAAGTGTGGGTGCGGCGATCGCGCGCGGTTTGAAGTCGCTCGGGATCAACTGGAATTTCGCGCCGGTGCTCGATGTTAACAACAACCCGGCCAACCCGGTGATCGGCGAACGCAGTTTCGGCGACGACCCAGACCTAGTCACGCGCCTGGCCGGCGCCTGGATGCGCGGCGCGCTGCGCGAAGGCGTAGCCTGTTGCGTCAAGCACTTCCCCGGCCACGGCGACACGCATGTGGATTCACACCACAACTTGCCGATTGTCGATAAATCGCTGGCCGAACTCAATGCGCTCGAACTGGTTCCGTTCCACAAGTTACGTCGCGAAACGCCCGCGATCATGACCGCGCACATTGTCTATCCGCAGCTCGATCCCGAATATCCTGCGACGCTATCACGCCAGATGCTTGGCCGTGTGCTGCGCGAGGATATTAGCTATGAAGGCGTGGTAATCACCGACTCGCTGAGGATGAAGGCCATCCATAATCGCTTTGGTCACGAACGAGCTGCCCCGCTCGCCCTGCAAGCCGGCGCCGACATGGTGATGGCCTTGGGAAGCCGCGAAGATCAACTCGGCGCACTGCGCGCGATCGAGCGAGCACTGGACGACGGCACGCTCACTCCAGCGCAGCTCGCGTGCTCGAACACCCGGCTCGATACACTCGCGACGCACTATCCGTTGGGCGCTGGGGACTACACCACCTCGCAGCGCGACCGGGACAATGCACTGATGTATCACGCGTGGGCGCAGGGGCTGACGACCCTGCACAACGCACAACCGCCTTCACCGCATCAGCCGCTCCGCGTTTTCACTCAAGCCGCCGTGCCCAGCGACGGCGTGTCCGAAGCTGGACTAGGATCGCAAGAAATCGCGACGCTATTCCAAGGCTTCACCGGCGTCGAAATCACACCGTTAACAAACCTGACAGAACTGGACTGGAGCCGGGTGCCGCACGACGGACGCGCGACCATCGTTGTTTCCAATGTGCGAGAGCGCTACGGTGCAGCCGCGCGTTCCTGGAAACCAGATCTTCACTTGATACTATGGAATCCATTCCAAGCGCTGGACGTACAGACGCCGAGCGTCATCACCTGGGGCTATGCCGAAGGCGCGCTGAGGGCGCTGAAGAACTGGCTGGAAGGCCGCGCCACTTCCCTGGGTGTTGCACCCGTCTCCCTTACCTAGTCAATCGGAACACCACCACATGAGTAAACGTTCACCGATCACCTGGGTACCGACGCTATACTTCGCCGAGGGGCTGCCGTTCTTTGTCGTTGCCGCAATTGTTTCCTATCTGTTCAAAGATATGGGAATCGCGAACGACCGCATCACCTTCTGGGTCAACGCGCTTGGCTGGGCCTGGGTCTGGAAGCCACTGTGGAGTCCTTTCATCGAAGCCGTGCCGAGTAAGAAGCGAGTGGTCGTAGCGTGCCAATACTTTGGCGCGGCGACGCTCACACTGGTTGCACTCTCACTTCAGTTGCCGGCTGCATTTGGGATCGCGCTCGGCGTGTTGGCGCTTACCGCCTTCGGTTCGGCAACGCACGATATCGCGGCGGACGGGCTCTATATCGCCAGCCTTTCGGAAAAACAGCAAGCCGAGTACGCGGGATGGCAAGGCGCGTTCTACAATGCCGCGCGACTCTTTGCGCGCGGCGGGATGCTATCTCTCGTCGGGCTACTGCAGCACTGGAGTTCGACATTGCAGGCATGGGCGCTAATCTTCTTCGGCATGGCCGGAGTTCTCGCGTTGACCGCTACCTACCATTTACGGGCGTTACCAGATACGCACAGTGCAAATTCGCCACACGACGATGTGCGGCAAATCGTGCACACCTTGGGCGACGTGATCATCGATTTCTTTCGCAAACCCGGCATCTGGTTTGCGATCCTATTCATCATCCTATTTCGCGCGGGCGAAGGGCAGGTTCAGTCGGTCGGCCCCTTGTTTCTACGCGATACGCGAGCCGCCGGGGGACTGGGACTGAGCATTGACCAGATCGGAGTCGCTTACGGCACCGCGGCGACGGTAGCGTTCGTTGTCGGCAGCATCGCCGGTGGTTACTTTACCGCGTGGCTCGGTCTGCACCGCGCCATGGCGGTGCTCGTGCTGGTGATGAACCTGCCCAATCTCGTCTATTGGTGGCTGAGCATGACGCACCCGACCAGCCTCGGCGTGATTGCCGGCGCCCTCTCGCTGGAAATGTTTGGCTACGGCTTTGGCTTCGTCGGCGTAATCTTATTTATCATGCAGGTGGTCGCCGTGGGCCGCTTTACCACCGCGCATTACGCGCTCGGCACCGGAGTGATGCAGCTGGGCTTCATCCTCTCCGGCACCTTCAGCGGTGCAGTGCAATTGAAGATCGGCTACGAACGCTTTTTCCTGTGGACGGTGATCTGCGCGGCACCGGTCTTTGTGCTGTCGTTTTTCCTGCCACGCCGGCCTGGGGATGCGGAGCCGACGGCTGATCAGGTCGCTGAAAAACGCAGAGGCGCAAAGAATTTAGAGGAGTGACGCAGAGGATGACCGCTTCTCCGCGTCCCTCTGCGAAACTCAACTTTCTGCCTCTGGGCCTCTGCGTCTTCTTAAGAAGCTGGAATCAAAACGTTGCTTTATTACCGCCGAGCGTCTTGCGCGTTTGCCCTTCAACTTACTCTCCTTGCGCGGCAGGCCTTCTCCTTTTCAACAGTCTTCTAAAGCCAAGGCGGTTGCCCGTGCCAAACTAGAATAGAGCGAAATTGCCTGGTGCTTCGAAAGCTATCGTCCCCTTAAATCCCCATGTTCGATAGCGCCACCGCGATGCGGTTGACCACTTCGGCCAGCTTGGGATGGGAGGTCTCCATGCCGACGACCGAGTTGGTGAGGCCGCCGATGGCGGATTCCAAAAGCTCAGGATTCTTTTCCGAACGGGTCGCCTCGTGAGCGGAAGCGTGAGCGAAAGTGGTGACGCTGTGCGCTCCCTCTTCGTTCGTCTCCGAGAGCACTTCCACCTGAGACTTCAAATCGGCCAGCAACTGGAGCAAATCCGCCTTGGCCTCGGGCGTCAAACCGCTGCTGTTTTCGAGTTTGCTTCGGATTTGGTCGATCTGCTGCTGAATCATGGAAAAGCCATAATACCGATACCCAAACGGGAAGACAAATTCGTTTCCCGACAAAACCGCAGCTACACCTGTACAAACGTACAGGTCCCCACTTCTGGGAATGTGACAATTGAGGGCTAAGGTAGGATAGTGCGGCGAGTTTTTCCCCTGAAGCTCGCCGGTTTTTGTTCATGAAGCCTCTGATCGCCGTTTGCACCACTTTGTTACTCCTTGCTCCGCTCGGGCATGGAGCGAGCGCCAATGCGCTCTGGTCCGGCGGGGTACAGGCGCTGCTCGACGAGAATTGTGTGAAGTGCCACGGACCGCTGAAGCAAAAGAGCGGGCTAGTCCTGGACACGGTGGACGGCGCGCTGAAGGGGAATGAAGACGGGCCGGTGATCAAACCGGGCAAACCGGAGGAAAGCACGCTCATGGACGCGCTGAAGGCGGATGCCGACCCGCACATGCCGCCGAAAAAGCAGCTCTCCACCGACGAAATCGAGAAGGTGCGCACGTGGATTTTGAAACTGGGTGATCCCGAAGCCAATAAACCCAAGGACGTCGATGCTGAAGTGGCCGGGTTGGAGCCGTCGGCAGCCATTGACCGTTTGCTGGAAGACGGCTGGCAGGATCGCGGGGTCACGCCTGCGCCGCTCTGCGACGACCGCACGTTTGTGCGCCGCATTTACCTGGATCTCGCCGGACGCATTCCGAAGCAGGATGAGGTGGCCGCTTTCCTGAGCGACAGTTCGTCGCAGAAGCGCGAGGCGCTAGTCGATCACCTGCTGGCCAGCGACGAGTATCCGCGCACCTTCCGCGAGACCTGGGACGCTTTACTCATGGGCCGGACCAATGGGCGGCGGGAGCAGCGCCGGCGGGAGAACGGATGGTTTGCCTTTTTGGAGAATGCATTCAAAGAGAATCGCCCGTGGAATGAAGTGGTGCGCGCGATGATCATGGCGCGACCGGACAAGCCGGAAGACAAGGGCGCGGTGGTGTTCCTTTACGACCGGCGCAACGATTACCAGCAGATGGCGGAAGCGCTCGCGCCAATCATTTATGGCACGCGGGTAAGCTGCGCGCAGTGTCACGACCATCCGCTGGCGCGCGAGATCAAGCAGGGACACTACTGGGGCTTGGTGGCGGCGTTTAACCGCAGCAAGAACGTGGAGAAAGGCGCGCTGGCGATCAATGAATCGGCGGTAGGTGGGTTCATCAATTTCACCAATCTGAAAAAGGAGTCGCAGCCGGCGGTGATGGCTATGCTCACGGGCCGGACGATTGAAGAGTCGCGGCCCGAGCCGGATGCGAAGGAGGAAGACAAACCGGAGAGTTATGTCGATTCCGGTGGCTCGGTAAAAGTGCCGAAGTTTTCGCGGCGCGGCGCGCTGGCCGATGCCGCTACGAATGACAATCCGCTGCTGGCCAAATCTTTCGTTAACTACACCTGGGCGATTCTCATGGGGCGCGGGATCGTGCATCCCGTAGATGAGATCAATTCGAAGCATCCGGCGAGCCACCCAGAGTTACTTGATTGGCTGGCCAAAGATTTTGCTTCGCATCACTATGATATGCGCCGAGTGGTGCGCTCGATCGTCCTGAGCCGCGGCTACCAGCTTAGCACACCTGCGCCGGGGACTACAGCGCCACCGCCGGAAGCCTTTGCCGCGGCAGCGGAAAAACCGTTGATCGCCGAAGCGCTGGCGCGGTCGGCGGAGATCGCGAGTGGCCATGCCTCCGAAGATTCCACGGTGCGCCAGGCCTTTGCCGACGCGTTTCCCGACGTGCTGCCACGCGTGCCGCGGGCAAGCATTCAGCAAGCAATGCTGCTGGCGAACAACGATCATTTGTCGGGTTTGTTTAAGCCCGAACCGGACACGGCTGCCGAGCGGCTGGCGGCGCTGCCTTCCGTGGAAGAGCGCGTGCGTGAAGCTTTCCGCAGTACCCTCATTCGCGAGCCCGATGATTCCGAGGTCGCGCAGGCCGCGGAGTATCTGAATGCACACGCCGAGCATCCGGGCGAAGCCGCCGGGCAACTGCTTTGGGCGCTCGTGACCAGTCCTGAATTTTTAACTAACCACTAGATACTACCGATGAATGAACCCAAGCCGCCACCCGGTAGCTGCACTCCCGATGAACATCGGATTCATCGCCGCCTCTTCATAAAAGGTCTCGCTGCCTCCGGCGCGGCTGCCGTGACGAGTTTTAGCGGGCTCTTTACTAATCCTGTTTTCGCTGAAGCGGCAGCCAAAGCGCAAAAGAAAGTGCTGTTACTTTGGCTGTGCGGGGCACCGAGCCAGTTCGAAACCTGGGATCCGAAGCCGGGGCGTCCGTCGAGCGGACCGTTCGGCAGCATTCCCACGTCCGTGCCGGGCGTACACTATTCGTCGCTCATGCCGCGCTGCGCGAGCATCGCGCATCAGCTCAACGTGGTCCGTTGCATGCACACCAAGCAAACGGAACATTTGCAGGGCATCAATTTGTTAACCCGCGGCAATCCGGATCGTGCGGGATTCACGCGACCGGTGCTGGGCTCGGCGGTTTCCGCGGCGCTGGGCCGGCTCGATAGCAAACTGCCAAATTTCATTCTGCTCGACCCGAATCCTGAAGGGAATGAATTCAAGGAATACAAAGCGAGTGATCTTACCGGATGGCTGGGGCCGGAGCACGCTCCCGTGCGGCTGGGCGGTAGCTATACGCAACTCGGGCGCGCCGCCGATACACTTTCCACGGATCGCGAAGAACGCGATGCGTTGCGCCGTTTCTTCGCCCGCAAATACGAGAATGATCGCCGCAGCCCCATGGCCGCGGCGCAGAATGCGACCTTCGAAAAAGTAAAAGGACTGATGGCCAGTGCCGATTTCTTCGATCTGGCCAAGCTGCCGGAAAAAGATCGCGCACGCTATGGTCCCGCCACCTTCGGCCTGCACACACTGATGGCGCGCAATCTTTTGGAGCAAGGCGCGCCCTTCGTCATGGTCGCGAACGGCATGCCTTGGGATAATCACGTCTTCCAACATGAGATTCATCAGATGCTGGTGCCGGAGCTCGACCGCATCCTGCATTGCGTAATCACCGATCTGGAAGATCGCGGAATGCTTGATAACACGCTGGTGCTGGCCATGGGTGAGTTTGGCCGGTCGCCTTGGTTAAACGCAGCCCGCGGGCGCGATCACTATCCCAATGCCTGGAGCCTGATGATGACCGGTTGCGGCTTGAAGCGCGGCGTGGTGGTGGGCGCGACGGATGTGGACGGCGTCGATCCAGACGGCCAATCGTTTAATGAACAAAACTTGTTTGCCACCATCTTCACCGCGCTCGGTCTCGATCCGTACGCAGAATATGATTTACCCGGACTGCCCACCTTCCATCGCGTGGAAGACAAAGCGGAAGCAATCAAGGAGGTGCTGGCATGAAACTCGATAAACACCGCGACATTCATCTACCCACCGGAGTGCTCGGTCTCGCCTCGTTGCCGGATAGCTCCCGCCTTTACACCGCGTGCATGGATGGGCAGGTCTTCGAGGTCGATACCACGAAAGACACGGTCACACCTTTCGAGAGCAAGCATGGCAGTTTCGCTTCAGGCTGCGTGCTTTTACCGGACGGCAAAACAGTCATCTCCGCCGGATACGATGGTTACTTGATCTGGCACGACGTCGAGAGCCGCACGGAAGTACTGCGCGTGAAGGCCCATGATTTCTGGTCGTGGCAACTGGCCCTTTCGCCCGATGGCAGCCGCATAGCCAGTGTGAGCGGACAATACCTGGCGGGCGGCGAAAAATACGAACCCGCGCCGGCGACCGATCCCACGGTGAAGGTATACGACACTGAAACCGGTGATCTGTTGCAGGCCTTCCCGCACGTGCCCCCGGTGCTCAGCGTGACCTTCTCGCCAGATGGCCAGCACGTGGCGGCGGCGAATATGATGGGAGAAGTGCAGGTCTGGAACGTGGTGACCGGGCAACAAGTAACGCAATTCAAATCATCGGACTTTACGAGCTGGGGGATCATTAAGAGCCCGCACTATTGTGGTGGTATCTACGGCCTGGCTTTTGCGCCCGATGGCGAAAGCCTTCTTTGCTGCGGCATGGGGCCCATGGCCGATCCCATGGCGGGCAACGGCAAGATGACCTGGCAACGCTGGGCCTGGCACGAGACGCCTCCGAAAATGCTCGGGCAAATCCACGAAGGCGAGCACGGCTCCGGCCTTATGGAGACGCTCAGCCACACCCGCGACGGCAGTGCCTTCCTCATGGCGGGCCGCCAGGCGCAAGGCACCTGGACCACCGCGCTTTTCTCAGCCGAGAACGGCAAACTGCTCGCCTCGCTGGATTCCAAATCGCGCGTGACGCACGCTTTTTTTGCCGAGGATGGGCAGACGGTTTATCTTTCCGCCGTAACCGGCCAGCCCAAGCGCGACGACAAAGGAACCTGGCCCGATTATGGGCGAATCCACGTCGTCACGCTTGTTACTTGATCGGAGGAGCGCTTTGCAAGCGCCCGGCGACCAGTCTAGCTATCGGCGGCCAATCAACGGATCGAGCTCCCTGGGTTGCGCCGTCGCGCCCACATCGCCTGTGCGCGCGGTGCCGCGCTTGAAGGTAAGCGTGGCGGAGCGCTGCTCAACCTTGTCGGGCGACGTTGCGACTACCGGGATTTCGAAATCTCCGTCCGGCAACGTAAAGTGATAGCGGAATGAGCCGTCCGGCGCGAGGTGGATTGGCTTTCCTCCCACGGTGACATGGGCATCCGGATGCGTGCCGCCGTAGAAAATGATCTCGGCATTCACGTGCATGTAAAAGCCACGCTCGGCACGCACGCTGAAGGGCTGCGCGCTCCAGCTTGCCCCGACCGCGCTGAAGAGGCTCTGTGTGCTCGGCCCGAGCTCGCCCAACAGGCGCAGCGAAAGACCGCTCGCGGATTCGCTGCCCAGCTTTTCCTGCATTTGCTTGCGGAGCAACTGATCGATCTCTGCCGAGCCCATGCCCACGCGGTCCACCAGCTTCTCGCCGAGCAACGTGGCCAGGAGCCGCCTCTGGTCGTCCGTCCAGGTGGGTGAAAGCCCGCCACGGAATTCAATGCGCCCTTCACCGGCGATCCGGGCAAGAGCGGCGATCAGCGTTTCCCCTTCGGTCATGCGCTCGCGCACGAGCTCGAGCAGACGCTCAAAGCTGAGATGCACCGGGACGGTGGCAAAATCATCGCTCTGCGCTTCCGGCGCCAGCCCATCGGCGGGAGTGTGCGCCGTGGAGGATTTGACGATTCCTCGCCAGGCGCCTTCCTGGTCGAAATACCCGATCTCCGAGTAGTAAGTGGTATTCGGGTGATTCACCGGCACGTACCAGTTCCGCGCCTCCGGATTGATTTCCACCATGGTTTCCTGGTGGCCGGTGCTCTGTAAAATCTTCAGAAAGAACTGAGCGTACCCATACCGCATTTTCGACGCGGAAAATTTGGTCCAATCGAAATCCCAATACGCGAAAAGCCACCGCGGGTCCCGGGCCACGAGGAAAAGCGTATCCTCGTCGTAGGTCGACGGCAGCGACCCCAGGTCCTCATAGGCAGGCTTGGGTGCGAAGTCAGGTTGAAAATCCGCAGACGCTCCATCGAATTTATGGGCGGCGCCCTCTTGTAGTTCACCGGCGGTAACCGGCTCCTGGGTCACTTGAAAGGCGGTTGCCTTTCGCGTTGGCTCCTTGGGGGGAGTCGAAGCCTTGGTTTCGTCGGGTATTTCAGGCATTGTTTTATCGGATGTAGCTAATGGTTCGGCATGTGCAGTGCCTGCATACCGGGCAGCCGGAGCAAGGTCAATCCAATTTGCCTCTTGCTTCGAATGACGCCTGCGCTTTGGTCTTCCCCTTTCCGACGCGCACCAGAATTTTACTAAAAAGAAATACCATGCTCACCAAACGCGTGATTCCCTGCCTCGATGTGCATGATGGAAAAGTCACCCGCGGCGTCCAATTTGGCCGCGCCGAGGAGGGCGGCTTGCGCAATGTCGGCGATCCGGTGGAACTCGCCATCCGCTACAATGATCAAGGCGCGGATGAGATGGTTTTTTTCGACATCACCGCGAGTGCCCACGGGCGCGCCTCGATGATCGATGTGATCGAGCGCACCGCCGCGAAGTGCTTCATGCCGCTCACGGTGGGTGGCGGCATCCGCTCTGTGGAAGACATGCATGCCATGCTGCACGCGGGAGCGGACAAGATTTCCATCAACTCCAGCGCGCTCTTGAATCCGCCCCTGATCACGGCGGGCGCGGAACGCTTTGGTTCCCAGTGCATCGTGGTTTCCATCGACGCGCGGCGGGTCGAGCCGCAGCGCTGGGAGGTATTTTCCCACGGCGGCAGGAAGCCTACAGGGCTCGACGCGATTGAGTGGGCGCGCCGGGCATTTGAGCTGGGTGCAGGCGAGATCGTGCTCAACTCGATCGACGCCGATGGAACGAAGGCGGGCTATGATCTGGAGATCACCCGCCGGATCAGCGAGGCCGTCGGGGTTCCCGTAGTGGCGAGCGGCGGGGCTGGAAAATTGGAGCACATGGCCGACGTCCTGATCGCCGGCAAAGCCGACGCAGTCCTGGCGGCCAGCATCTTTCATTTCGGGGAGTACACGGTGACGGATGTAAAACAGTATCTCGCCACCAAGGATATCCCCGTTCGCTTGCCGGAACGCGTCTCCGCCGCCTAGCGATTTCTGATCTTCGGAAAACTGAGGGCGGCGAAAGCGACCATCACCGAGCCAATATGCCGATCAGCGCCGATACCCTCTGGCAATTCGTAACCATTTCGGGCTGAGTTTAAATCATTTGTCGCTTGTTAACCTGAGCCATTCGGGACGATTGACCAAATTTCTCCATGCGGACCAATCGACCAGAAACCGCCGCCTCCCGAGAACCACCAGCAATTCCAACCTGTCCAATGCCGCCCCAGTCCGCTCCCGCATCCGCGCCACCTTCCGAATTCGCCTCTCCGCAAGCGCTCCTTCAGGCAATTATCGACTCCTCGGACGATGCCATTGTCAGTAAGAATCTTCAGGGCATCGTCACGAGCTGGAACCGAGGAGCAGAGCACATGTTCGGATATTCGGCAGCGGAAATGGTCGGGCGGTCAATCACCACGATCATCCCCCCGGAGCGTCTGGTTGAGGAAACTGGGATCCTGGAACGTCTGCGCCGCGGCGAAAAAGTAGATCACTTTGATACGCAACGCATGCGCAAGGATGGGAGCCTCGTAGAGGTATCGCTGACAATATCTCCGGTAAGAAATCAAGAGGGGACGATCGTGGGCGCATCGAAAATCGCCCGCGACATTACGAAGCGCATCCAGTCGGAAGAGACCTTGAAGCGGCAAAAGGGTAAGTTGGAAGTGTTAAATAATATCGGCGGCACGCTGGCGGCGGAACTGGATGTCGAGAAACTGGTGCAATCCGTAACGGACGCCGGACGGGAATTCACCGGCGCGGCTTTCGGCGCCTTTTTCTACACGAAAACCAATGATCAGGGAGAGGTGTTATTTTTGTACACGCTTTCCGGAGCACCACGGGAGGCTTTTGAAAAACTAGG
>FTBG01000245.1_pt1 | contig 37663 bp, 28 predicted proteins | sample 1639311 | NCBI WGS metagenome assembly FTBG01 (sample SAMEA3914864, study PRJEB12502) | metagenome | biome: forest; material: soil | place: USA | collected 2012-03-12 | depth 0.3 m | reverse complement strand
GGCCACGCGCGAGCGCGAGCCGAGCCAGCCGTGGCTCCAGATTCACGGCTTGGCCCGTATGCTTCTGCAACTCAGCGAGCACTTTTGCCGCCTCGTCCAGATCTCCAATTTCAATGAGTGCATCGGCGATGATCGGCAATGGCTCCGTTTCACCGGGACGGATCGCGTCGAGCCGGCGTGCTTTCGCGAGCGCCTCGAGGAAGCAGTGCTTTGCCAGATCGACTCGCGCTCGTGCCGCAAGTCCGCCCGTATTGGGCTCCTCCGGAATCGCTTCGAGAGACGCATCCGCCGAATGTGAAGCCTTCGCTATCCACGCGTCGTCGCCGGTTTCGCGTGCACGCTCCATATACCGGCTCGTAAGCTGATTCCATGCAATGAAGTCCGCCGGATCGCCATTTACGCGTCTTTCCAGGAAACCAAGGCCGGTCTCTTGGGGGGCCGCGGCGCACTGATAGGTAAGTGCCAGGCGCAGTACTACTCCATACAATATAAGCCGGCAACGCTGCACGCGGGCATTGGGCAGAGCTCGTCCACTCTTCCAAAACAGACGGCTTCGCAGTGGATTACTTAGAGGTGACACTTTCTGAATTAGCAAAAGGGGCGGATGATAAGACCGGCCGCGCCTAACGCGGCCGGTCCCCTTGTTGAGTTAACTTGCCGGGTTAGTTTCGCGTGCCGTCATCGATGACTCCCGGATCGCGCGGCTGATTCGGTGTGGCCAGATACGGGAATGAGGTGCTGAACGTTCGATCATTCGCATCGACGTGATCCCCAGTGGTGATGGTCCCGTTGGTGGTCAGGAAAATAATCGTATCAATCACGTCGTCGCCAGGGCGGCGGCCATTCGGGAATCCATTTGCATTACTGCCAGCGCCTCCAATTCCGTCGTTTGGCTTGAGCATGGAATTGGTCTCCAGGCGAAGATAATCGCCAGTTCCGTATTCGCTCTTCTTGACCGGGGGCGCATGGGCGGGAAGCCCCGCTACGCTGGCCAGAATTGCCAGATGCGTGGGATCGGTGCCGAGCGCGGTAAACGTGCCGGCGATGTCATTGAAGAACTTGCCCTTTGCATCATCCAGCGGCGTGGAGGCATTGAAGAGATTCTTGTCGTTGTAAGGAATGATGACCGCATTGATGCCGGGAATTCCGACACGATCCACTTGCAGCCACGGTCCGGCGCCGACTTTCAAACCCTTGACTGTGCGCTCTTCCTGGCGCGAAGAGCTTAAGCTGACACCTATTTTTGAGGGAGCGCCGGATTTGCTGCTTACCAGCAAATCCGCCGGTAACCGGATGACAATCGCCATGACATCGTATCCCGCGAAGGTATCGCGCCCGCGATTCAGATTGTCTGCTGCATTTGGATCTCCGGATTTCACCCCGGCCACGAAGCGAGAGAACCCGGGAATATCGAAGAAGAATGGATCGTCCGTTTCACCGGCAAAGAATGTGATGCCGGGAGATGGGTTGGAAGCGTTGGAAAGCTCGTGGGTGATTTGTGGAGGCGCAACAGCGCTTTCGCTCGGTTGATTCACAGGGATTTGATCGAACACGCCCTTCTTCCCGACGAGAGTTTTCGGTACCGCGCCGCGGAACTTCAGCGTGGCTTGCTGTGACGGCGAAGTGTCCGTCCCAACGATCATTCGTTCCGTGAAGTTCACGTCGAGAAACAGATCCGGAATCGCGTCGCCTGTATTTTCGATAGCAAACGTGATCCGCACCCCGGGATCGAAAAGAGCAAGGTTGTTGCCTTCGCCCGGCACAATGAAACCATGCAAGGTGCCGATGAGGACTACCTTGGAGTTATCGAGCGGATCCAGAAACGCATACAGATCCGCGAGGTCTGCCCCGGAGTCCGCCGCCACAGTCGGGCCGTCAGCGTGGTCGGATGCTCGCATCTTTGCAGACGGCGCGAGCGCCAGCAGAAAACTAGCTGCGCCGACAAGTGAGGAGATGAAACGGAGGGATTTCATAGCATTCAGAATTGAGTTGCTGTTCCGCTGCTTGAGAGGCGATTCTATATATAACCACTAGCCTCTTTCGGGATCATGCTCCGTTTTATCCAAGGAAGTCAATGGTATTCGCTGCTTCGGATAGATAGCTTGGGTTTGATATTGGCAGCAATCCTACTTATTGCGGCAATGGCTTGGTATTATCATACGGGCGGCTCGATAGCGTCGCCGCGCCCTGTCGCTCCTGCGCAGATCGCGCTGAAAATATCATCCGCACCTCAGCCAGACGAGCTAATTCAGAGTGAGGAAAACAGGAATCCATTAGCCTCACCACCTTTGACGCCTCCTCGCGCGGAACCCCGTGAGCCGGTTTCCTCACTGGAAACTCGATATTATAACACGCGCGCAACCGCGGACCGAATCGAACTCGCCGGTGAAATTGCTGGTTGGAATGATTCAGAGGCCGTCCATGCGATTGGCAGGCTTTTCAAGTCCGAGCACCATCCCGACGTCAAACTCGCCCTGCTTAGTGGGTTGAACGATATTAGTTTGGGAACGGCGCTCGATGCACGACTGGATGTACTCTCTTCCGCATTGCATGGTCAGTCGCGCGACGTTCGCACCGCGGCGCTTGATTCCCTGGCGCAAATAGAAGATCCACGGATCGCACCGCTGTTGAAAAAGGTCATGACGACGGATCCGGATCACGAGGTTCGGGAGATCGCAGCGGCATTGTATGAAGCCGTCCGACCGTGAGTCCGGATGAAAGTGCTTCTCGGAGGTTGCAAGGCGCTCCTCGCGGTCGGAGCAGCGTTATCCCTCGCTGTTACGGTTGCTGCGATCGCCCTTTTCCAAGGTTTGCGGGCAATGCGGAGGGTGATTTGGACGGTAGCGCATCCTTCCGTTAAGCAGGGCTATCAGCTAAGTCATCAGCGTCGGTAATTGCTTGCACTTCAAGATTCGGCAAACGGCGAATCGCGATGTGCCTGGCCCTTTCCGGGGAGATGGCCGCTGCGCCGGATGATCTGCTCGATTTCGTATTCCGAGATATCCAGCGGATCGTAGAGCACGACGATCGCCGCTTCTTCAAAGCGGATGGATCTGATGCCGCGCACGTCTCTGAGTGCGTGGGCGACGTCGGTCTGTGTCGATGCAGCCGCCAAATCATTGAGCGGAATCGTTGCATCCATCAGTTCCTCGTTTCCTGAATTTTCGGTTTGGCCCATATCAGCAAGCGCTCCACATTAGTTTCGCTTACTGAGTTAGTCTTGGGCGCTCTGTCGTGACGATTGAAGGCACGAATCCGCTTCCTGCGCCAACTTGCGACCCTGGGCATCGACGCGGCTCCCAAATCGAGCGAGCGATGGCGAACCCGCCATTTCCGCAGTCTCCGCATAAGTGAAGTTAATTCTAACTCAAATCGCTACTTCCGTTTCACGCCCCATGGAAACTCTGGAAGGCGTGAAAAGCACGAATGGCGGTTGCCCCGGCCGAAGGCGGCGCAGTACCGATGCGGAGACATTGTACACCGGGGTTCCTCCGGATGTGCGCCCCTCATGCGCGCCATTGTGAGCGTGGCCATGAAAGACGGCATCGACAGGAAAGCGGTTTAACGGACCTTCCAATCGCGTGGATCCTAGAAACGGGAAGATTTCCGGATTTTCGCCCATGACAGTCTCGCGAATGGGCGAGTAATGCAGCAGCGCGATCTTGTATGCCGTATCGAGACGGGCCAGGGCGCGTTCCAGATGGAGCGCCTGCTCGACGGATTCCTGCACGAATGCCTTCGTCGCCGGTTCGCCCCAGGCGTTCAGCATGCGTGCGCCAAAGCCGCCTCCAAATCCATGGGTTCCGACAAAGCCCGTGCCCCGGATCTCGACGCAGCTGCCGGATAAAAGATGCACACCGGCTGCTTCCAGGATCTTCGAGATTTCGGTGACCCGGTTCGACTCATAATCGTGATTCCCAAGCACGGCGACGACCGGGATCCGGCAATGTGCGATGAGATCGTCCGCAAGAAGGTGGGCTTCTTCGTCGAGGCCGTAGTCGGTGAGATCGCCGCAGATCAGCAGGACATCGGCGGAGCGTGAGGCTTGGACGAAGAGTTCCTTCCAAAGCCCCTTGGAAGAATGGTCGTAATGAAGATCAGCAGTCGCAGCGATCGTGATCGGATGATCGTCTTCAGTCATCTCTACCAATTCGTTTCCGGGGCCGGAAACCCGCGTGTATTGCGCCTGTCGGATTTTTCGAATTTGGTGATTTGGTCTTAAAATGGAGACTCGTGGGACAGTGTTGGTTAGGCCGCCATAGCGTGCACGCCCGCACCTAGTCGCGGCTTCGAATACCGTGAACACAGAGCCGTGGTGACGTGCCGGCAGCAGTCCGTCCTCAAATGAATGCGATCCGCAGCAGAGCGACCTTGTTCCTTCGTTTGTTCGTTGATGCTTGGAAGGAGTTTTCGCGGGACAACGCGATGCGCCTCAGCGCTGCGTTGTCCTATTACTCCATCTTTTCAGTTGCGCCGTTGCTCCTGATCGCTGTCGGCATTGCCGGGTGGGTATATGGAGAGCGCGCGGCACAGGGCCACATTGCTGAAGAATTGGGGGAATTCATCGGAGAGGAGGCTGCCTCCGCAGTTCAGTCGATCCTTCGAAGCGCCGGCCAAAATAGCGGGGGAGCTACGTTTGTCGGCTTCGTTACGCTCATGGTCGGAGCGTCATCCGTATTCGGCCAGCTCCGGGATGCGCTGAATGTCATTTGGAAAGTGAAGCTGAAAGAAGGCTTGGGTGTGTGGCACTATCTCCGGCAGTACGTCTTCAATCTTGGTCTGGTGCTTGCAGTTGGCTTCCTGCTGCTCATCTCGCTTGCGCTCGGAACCATCGTCGCCGCGCTCGGTAATTGGTTGCATAGCCGGTTTGGAATTCCGCATTTCGTTTCGGGTACTGCCGCTTACTTTATTCCCTTTGTCATCGAGATCTTACTTTTCGCCATGATCTTCAAAGTCCTCCCGGATGTTCGGATCCGCTGGACCGACGTATGGATCGGCGCGATCGGGACTGCCCTGCTATTCGAGATCGGGAAGATCGGCCTGTCCCTGTACCTGGGCCGGGGTACCGTCACGTCTTCATTTGGCGCTGCAGGATCCGTGGTCCTGCTCCTCCTGTGGGTGTACTACGCGTCCTGCATCCTGTTTTTTGGCGCCGAGTACACGATGGTATTCGCAAGAGCTCACAGACGTTTTCCCGTTCCGACGGCGAATGCAACCCCTACGGAGATTTGGACTGGTTCCAAGTGGAAACCTGCTGAATGCCCGTAGGACAAACGCGCTACGCTGGTTCCTTATAGCCCTGAATATATGCGCAGTGCTATTTGGTCCGAAGTCAATTGTCGCGTTCTACGTGCATCCTCGGGAAAATAGTGCCGCTCCTCGGGTGGGTTCAAATGACCACATCCCGAGGCGCGGAATGTAATGTCACTCACCAGAATCGAAGGTTCGGATTGAGTGAGCTTCCGACCAAGTTGTCTGAGCCTCGTCGGTGTCACAACTGGCGAGCAATGAGGCCAGCGATGCAGCGAGGATGACAAGGGCGATCGTTTTCATGTGAGAAAGGTTCGTGCAACCGCCGATCCGCGCGTGTAACAGGTGCTGAATGACTGGGTTCAGCCGTTAGCTCTGAATCTATGCGCCGGGGCAAATCAGCCAGCCGTGCCGATAACTATATACGAATTCATAAAGATGGTGGCTACGGGGCCATCGCGACCCAGTGATTACCAATTCGTTAAATGAAGCCGACGCAGAAAAGTCACCGTCACGGCGCAGTGAAGCGTCTGAAGCATCGAGCGTTTGCCACCGACTTTGACGGGACACTTGCGCACGATGGCGTCGTACCCGCAGAGGCCCTTCGAGGGCTTGAACGGCTTCGCGAGGCCGGGATCAAGGTGCTGATGGTCACAGGCCGCGAACTGCAGGACCTGTCCCGTGTCTTTTCGCGAATGGATCTATTTGACCTCATCGTTGCGGAAAATGGAGGCCTGATCTACTCGCCAGGCGATCAGATCAGTCAACGCATTGCGGCACCGCCTTGCCAGGCATTGGTGGATAAATTGATCTCAAAGGGAGTAAGCCCGATTTCAGTAGGCCAGGTCGTCATTGCAACATGGGAGCCGCATCATCATTCGGTCCTTGAGTCGATCAAGGAGCTTGGACTCGAGTTGCAGGTGATCTTTAACAAAGGCGCAGTAATGGTGCTGCCTTCCGGTGTCAATAAAGCAAGTGGCCTGGAGGTCGCTTTAAAATCCTGGGGCCTGACACCGGGTGACGCCGTATCGATTGGGGATGCAGAAAACGATTGTGCGATGTTCGAGGCATCGGGCTTTTCGGTGGCTGTCGCAAATGCGCTCCCTGCCGTCAAAGAACGCGCGTCCCATGTGACTGAGAAACGGCAGGGCGAGGGAGTGGCTGAGGCAATTGATTTGCTGCTGGATGGCAAGTTTGAAAGTGCTGGTAAGCCCGAGGTCTGATGCTATCAGGCACCAGTGCATTTGCTGACTGTCGAAGATCCCGCTCTTCCTTTTAAGTGATCACCCAGGTGTGTTTTTTCGGTTTGGCATGGAATGTGGATGGATTCCATAACCTCGAGCCACCCAGGAAGGCCATGTGATTGCTGCCTCTTCGCGTTCCTGCCGGCATTTGCTTGATGCGTTTCACGTTTCCGCCGCCGATCACCAAATAATCGGTCCGGAACGCCGCTGCCAGACGCTCCGTCACTCGATGGACGGATGCCTCCCATTTGCTTCGTCCGTTGGCTTTTAGCGCCTCCTTTCCGAGTACGTCAAAAAGGAGGCGTCCTTTGGAGTAGCTCAGGTCTCCGAGCTCCAATGGGACGATGACATCATCGAGAATGAGCGCGGAGCCCAGGCCTGTACCCAAACCCACAAACAACATCCGCCCTCCTCGATAGCTGCCGAGCGCCTGCATCGCGGCATCATTGATGATCTTCACCGGCTTCCTGAATCCTCCCTCGAAATCATATCCCACCCAGCCCTTCCCGAGATTTGGTGGTTCGCCGGCGGTACGCCCACTCATTACTGGGCCCGGATACCCGATCGATACCGCCCGGTACGACCAGTCGGCTGTCATTTCGATCACTTTTTTAACCATTTGCCGGGGCGTGAGACGTTTGCCGGAAGGAAATGACCGGACGCTACGCCTGCGCTGCCCGCAAAGCGCAAATTTTACGTTGGAACCTCCGATGTCGATCACCAGAACTCTCATAACAGTTAGTGAAACAGGATTTTCTCGATGCCGATCGCGGTAGCCTCCCGCCTTATAAGTGCATCGGGGAAACTCAGTAAAGTGGACGGCCCACGCAAGCGCAGCGGGCCGCCATGCTACGAACCCATAATGCATCGCGACCGCCTTGCACCTTACCTTCCTGCGTTCCGTGTTGTGGCTTAAGAGGGCCGTTCACCGTGCGCATGGTTGTATTCCGGAGAAACTGCCATGAGAGCTATTTGGAAAGGAGCCATCAGTTTCGGCTTGGTCAATATTCCAATCGCCTTGTACGCGGCCACTCGAACCGAAGAGTTGAAATTCCGGCTCCTTCGGGCCAGCGATCTCAGTCCGGTCAGCTATAAACGCGTGGCCGAGGTGGATGGCAAGGAGGTTCCCTGGGATCAGATCGTGAAGGGATACGAATACGAGAAAGGAAAGTTTGTTGTATTGAAGGACGAGGACTTTCAGCGAGTGGATGTCGAGGCCGCGCAGATGGTGGACATTATCCGATTCGTCCAGCTCGATGAAGTGAACCCGATCTTCTTCCACAAGCCCTACTACATGGAGCCGCAAAAGGGCGGAGATAAGGCGTACGTCCTGTTACGTGAGGCTCTTCGTGTAAGTGGAAAAATCGGCATTGCGAAGGTGGTGATCAAGACGCGCCAGCACCTGGCGGCGGTAAAACCCCAGGAAAAGGGCCTCATGCTGGAGCTCATGCATTTCGCCACGGAATTGATCGACGTTACCGAGTTCAAGCTCCCTGAGGCTGCCGAAGTGGGGAAGAAGGAGATGAACATGGCTCAGACGCTTATCAACTCGATGTCGGACAAGTGGAATCCGGAGGATTTCGTCGATGAATATCGGGCCGCACTGGAAAAGGTGATCGAAGAAAAGATCGAGAAGGGCGGCGAATTCGGACCGAAGGCGATCCGTAAACCGAAGGCAACAAATGTCATCGATCTCGTCTCGGTGCTGCAGAAGAGCATCGACGAAAGCGGCGGTGGAAAGAAGGCGCGGCCTCGCGAGAAACATCCGGCACGCAAGACCCGCAAAAAGGCAGCTTAATGTCTCTCCGTACTTACGCTCGAAAGCGTGATTTCTCGCGGACTGACGAACCGCCGGCACGGATGGCGCGTTCCGGAAAGAAAGGCCTTCGTTTTGTGGTTCAAAAGCACGACGCGACGCGCCTTCACTACGATTTTCGACTGGAACTCGACGGCACTCTGAAGTCATGGGCGCTTCCAAAGGGAGTGCCGTACAAACGCGGGGAGAAGCATCTGGCCGTGCATGTCGAAGATCATCCGCTCGAATATGCCAATTTCGAAGGTGTTATCCGTGAAGGGGAATATGGCGGCGGCACCGTGATGGTGTGGGATTCAGGAACTTACGAGCCGCTTGGCGGAAACGCGAAGAAGGATCTCGCGGATGGTAAATTTCATTTCGCTTTGCACGGCAAGAAGCTCCATGGCGAATGGACGCTTGTTCGCCTACGACGAGCGGGAGAGAACCAATGGCTTTTGATCAAGAGCGGCGAGGATCTGCGTCCGGTTTCGAAGAAAAAAGACGATGAATCGTCGCTCACGGGGCGAACCATGGCAGGCATCGCAAAGCGCCGTGATGCCGTGTGGCAGTGCAAGCGATCAAATCCGGAGTCCGGCTTGCCGTTTATCCCGCCAATGAAAGCCACGCTCGTTGCGAGCCCTCCTGAACATGGTGATTGGGAGTATGAACTGAAGTTTGATGGCTATCGTGCGCTGGCGCTGAAGGACGGTGACGCGGTGTCGGTGAAATCCAGTAATGGCCGGGACTTTACCAAGCGGTTTGATGAAATTGCAGACGGCATCCGAAGCTTGCCGGTTCAAACAGCGATTCTGGATGGCGAGATCGTTGCCCTGGATGAGAAAGGCCGGCCTTCGTTTCAACTCCTGCAAGCGCTTGAATCCGGCGACGAGCGGCCGGCTATCGCATTTTACGCGTTCGATTTGCTCCATCTGAACGGCTCCGACCTTACCATGCATCCGCTGCAGGAACGCCGCGCTCTGCTCGAGAATGCGCTTCGGAAGCCGGTGGATTCCATCCGTTACTCCGCACCGATCCGGGGTAACCCCAAGCGGCTCCTACAGGAAGTGAAGAATCTTGGACTCGAGGGAATCATCGGGAAGTTGCAGGATTCGGTCTATGCATCGGGGCGGCGCAGCCGTTCGTGGATCAAGCTCAAGTGCGTTTCCGAACAGGAATTCGTCATTGGCGGATACACATCTCCACATGGCACACGGCGCCACATTGGAGCGTTATTAGTGGGATACTATGAAGGAAAGGACCTATTATTCGCAGGCAAGGTTGGAACAGGATTTGACGCAAGGCTGCTGAGCCTGCTTGCGAAAAAGTTGCAGCCATTGGACCGGAAGTCCTCCCCATTCAAGAATTTGACCGAGGCACATCGGAAAGGAGATACACAGGGGCTGACGGCATCCGAAATACGGAAATGCCATTGGGTGAATCCAAGCCTGGTATGCCAGGTTCGCTACACCGAATGGACCGATGCAGCCCGGCTTAGAAATCCAGTCTTCCTGGGCCTCCGCGACGATAAGAAGCCTGAGGATGTGATTCGAGAGCGGGCAGCGTAAGTACGATAAGTCATCATTCGAGGCACGCATGAGCACCGGAAAATCTGAAGTCACCGTTGGCGGACGTACGTTCCATGTCTCAAACCTTGGAAAGGTACTTTATCCGGAGGTGGGTTTCACAAAGGCACAGGTGATTGATTACTACGTTCGCATTGCGCCGGTGCTTCTGCCGCACCTGAAGAATCGTCCGATCACGCTCAAGCGATATCCCAACGGCGTGGACGGGTTTTTCTTTTACGAAAAGCGCTGCCCTTCGCATCGGCCGTGCTGGGTGAAAACCGCGGCGGTCGCGCGAAGGCACAAGGATGATGAAACCATTCACTACTGCGTGATGGATGATCTGGCGGCGCTCGTGTGGGCAGCCAATCTCGCGAATATCGAGCTTCATACCTTTCTGCACCGCGCGCCGGCAGTTTACCGACCGACAGCGGTGGCATTTGATCTCGATCCCGGCCCTCCGGCAGGTGTCGTGCTCTGCTGCCAGGTGGGCCTGTGGATCAAAGAGCTTTTGGACAGGTTCCGCCTCGAAGCGTTTCCAAAAACGTCCGGATCGAAAGGGCTTCAAGTCTATGTGCCTCTGAATTCCCCGGTAACCTATGAGAGAGCGAAGGCCTTCGCGCAGGTGATTGCGATAAGGTTGGAAGCCGAACATCCGGACGTTGTGGTTTCCCGCATGGCGAAGGCGGCGCGCAAAGGCAAAGTCTTCATCGACTGGAGCCAAAACGATCCGGCGAAAACGACGATCAATGTTTATTCCTTACGGGCGAAACAGCAGCCTACGGTATCGACACCCGTGACATGGAAAGAAATCGCACAGTGTCTGAAGAAGCAATCGGGCGAAGAATTGACGTTTCTTTGCGACGAGGTGCTGGATCGCGTCAAGCGCCACGGCGACATGTTTAAACCGGTATTAACGCTGAAGCAGCGCCTTCCAGCGCTGAAAGCAGTGCGGTCTGGGTAGACAGCCTGGATCTGCTTCGTTTGGCAATTTGGAAAGATTTGGAAATTTGGTCCTGAAATGCAGCGTTCTGAGAAGGAGTTGGCCCTGCTCGCTGACTGATTTTATCCGGCGAAAGGCGCCCAATTCTGCCATCGTCGCATGGAAAGCGACCTTTCGAGGTCTTTGGCGCGTAGTCATTTACGATGCGAAACTTGCCGGAAAACGCAAACAAGCTCGACTTCTATGCGGATGCCATCCGGATCCTGAGGAAGGTGCGGGTTCCGTTTTTGGTTGGAGGAGCCTACGCATTGCGCGAGTACACCGGGGTCTCGCGCGACACGAAGGACTTCGACATCTTTCTGCGCTCTGAGGACGTCCAAACAGCTCTTGCCGCCTTCCGCAAGGTTGGATACCGGGCGGAAACGACGTTTTCGCACTGGCTTGCGAAGGTTCACTATGGCGAGAACTTCATCGACATCATTTTCAGGGCCGGGAATGGTCTTTGCGAGGTGGACGACCTCTGGTTTCGCCAACGCAAAAGCCGCAGGCTCCTCGGGCAGCGTGTGACGCTGGTTCCGCCGGAGGAGATGATCTGGCAGAAGGCCTATATCATGGAACGGGAGCGCTTTGACGGGGCGGATGTTGCGCATCTCTTGCGATCGTGTGCCGATGGGATTGATTGGAACCATCTTCTCTGGCGCTTTGGCCAGGACTGGCGCGTTCTCGTGAGCCACCTTTTGTTATACGGCTTTATTTATCCGGATTATCGTGACCTTATCCCTCGGGCTGTCATGGAACGTTTGCTGGAGCAGGTTCGTGGCGAGCTAGCCAGTGCGAGCACGGAGGAGCGTACGAGTCCGCTTTGTCAGGGGACACTCATTTCACGGAAGCAGTATCTTCCGGACATCGAACGGTGGGGATACCGCGACGTCAGGAGCAGCCGGAGCAAGATCACGCCCGAGGAGCTTTCGTTGTGGACGAATGCCATTGCTCCAGACCGCACCGGTGCTTAGCCGCGCGAGCGAAGGATGGCATTGAAAGGGCTGCCTATTTCGGAAGCCAGGTCACGGCCTGCCGAGTCACGTAATCATTCATGGTCAATCCGAGCAGAATCGAAAGCCAGACCACACCCGCCACAGCGGCGACATGCAAGACGGGTGCGCCGCCTTTGATGTGCATAAAGACCCGGACGATTAGGAAGGCCTTGATCACGGCGATGGCAAGTGCGACCGGAAGGTTGAATGGACCAAGGTTTACAAATGCTACGCCAATCGTGAGAAACAGGAGTGCAAGGAGTGCGCCCCATACTTTGAAGTAAGTTTGTGCGGGAATAATCATGATCGCGCTCCGGCTAGATACAGTAACGGATAAAGGAATACCCAGATGATATCGACGAAATGCCAGTAAAGCCCCGTGATCTCCACCGGCATGTACCGATTGGAATCAATCCGCCCCCGCCAGATCTGAGTTGCGATCAGCAGCAGCAGAGCGACGCCAATGAGGACGTGGAGCCCGTGGAGGCCGGTCATCACGAAATACAGCCAAAAGAACATCTGTGCTCGGGCGGGCGATGGACCATCGAATTCAAATGCGCGCCCGGGAACGAGATTCTCAACGAACTTGTCGTGGTATTCGTAAGCCTTGATTCCAAGAAAGATCACTCCAAGAAATGCCGTGAGTACCAGAAGGGCGACCGTCGATCCGCTTTTGCCCAATTGGATCTTCCGAACTGCCAGCGCCATGGTCAGACTGCTGCAGAGGAGAACCGCCGTATTAATTCCGCCGAGCGGAAGGCTCAAGTGGTGACTGGCATGGGCAAAGACTTCGGGAGTGAGAAAGCGATAGACGGTGTAGCAGGCGAAGAGCCCGCCGAAGAACATGACCTCCGTGGCGAGGAAGATCCACATCCCGAATTGATCGGCGACGTGCTGCTGTGACAGCTCCTCAAACTGCGGAGCCAATATCGCGGATTCAGCCTTTGATTTCATTGGTCATGCGGGAGTTGCCGGTACCGTTGCCTGAGGCACGAAATCGCCGGAATCGGGCCGATAACGGTACGGAGGTTCCGTAACGGTGGGTGGTGCTGCGAAGTTATGAGTAGGTGGAGGAGAGGGCGTCTGCCACTCGAGGCCAGTTGCGCGCCATGGATTGCGGGTTGCGGTGGTGCCCCACTTCAGCGACCATAGGAAATAGATAATCGGAAGAAGATAGCCGATGCCGAGAATCGAGACGCCGGCGGTTGACAGGACGTTGAGCGCTTGAAATTCCGGGGCATAACTATGGTACCGACGCGGCATCCCGAGGTAGCCGAGGACAAATTGTGGAAAGAAGGCGAGATTGAACCCGACGTAGGTGATCATTGCGGCCAGCTTTCCGGCGAATTCCGGGTACATCCGGCCACTGATCTTCGGCCACCAATAGTGCAGGCCGCCCATGAATCCCATGACCATGCCGCCCACCATGATGTAATGGAAATGCGCGACAACGAAATAGGTGTCCGTGAGGTGGACATCGACAGCGAGCGTAGCCAGGAATAGTCCTGTGAGTCCGCCAACGGCAAAGAGGCCTATAAAGCCAAAGGCATATAACACGGGCGTCTCGAAGGAAATCGAGCCTTTGTGGAGAGTGGCGACCCAGTTGAATACCTTCACGCCAGACGGAACCGATACGAGAAAGCTGAGAAGCGAGAAAACCATGCCGGCATAGAGCGATTGCCCTGCCACGAACATGTGATGTCCCCAGACAACAAAGCCGAGCAATGCGATGGCAAGGCTGGACGCCGAGACCCATTTGTACCCAAAGATTTGCTTCCTGGAAAAGCAGGGGATCAACTCACTGACGACGCCCATTCCTGGAAGGATCATGATATAGACTGCCGGATGTGAGTAAAACCAGAACAGGTGCTGGAAAAGCACGGGGTCCCCACCGAGCCGCGGATCGAAGACTCCGACGCCCCAAAAGCGTTCCAGGCAGATCAGGCCGAGAGTGATCGCCAGTACAGGCGTGGCGAGCACCATGATGAGGCTGGTGGCATAGAGTGACCAAACAAAGAGAGGGAGCCTGTACCACGTGAGCCCTGGCGCGCGCATCTTGTGGATCGTTACGATGAAATTCAGTCCGGTGAGGATGGAGGAAAAGCCCGCGATGAAGACTCCCATCGCCATGGAGATGACATGGGTATTCGAGTAAGTGCTGCTGTATGGCGTGTAAAACGTCCATCCGGTATCCACGCCGCCGTGGAGCAATGACCACAGCGCGAGGAGCCCTCCCGTAATAAAGATGTACCAGCTCAGGAGATTGAGCCTTGGAAAAGCCACGTCCCTCGCGCCGATCATGAGCGGAAGTACGAAGTTGCCCAAAACCGCGGGAATGGAAGGAATGAGAAAGAACCAGACCATCAGCACACCGTGCAGTGTGAAGAGCTTGTTGTACGTCTCGGCGCCAACCAGCAAGCCTGTCGGCGAAAGGAGATTGAGCCGCATCACGGCTGCCGCACAGGTTGCAACCAGGAAAAAGAAAAGGATTGCGAAAAGATAAAGTAGACCGATTCGCTTATGATCGGTGGTGAGAAGCCAGGAGTGGAGACTGCTTTCACTGAGATAGCTTTCATTCGTGCTCATGGTGGGTCTGTCTCCGCGATGGATTTGATGTAGGCGATGATCTCCATGATTTCTTCCTCCGAGATCCGGCCTTTGAATGTCGGCATCAGATTCTCGTATCCGACGACAATCTGGGAATCCGGAAGGAGAATGGAGTCGCGAATGTATTTTTCATCGGCGATGACAATGTCGCCACCTTGCAGCGCGACGGTCTTTCCATAGAGCCGGTAAAGCGGTGGCGCGCGGACCGGTCCTCGCTGGTCATGGCAACCGCTGCAGCCTAGTTCGCGGTAGAGCCGCTCTCCTGAAGCGGCGAGCGACGGACGCGGACCGCCGGCAGCCAGCCAGCGCGCGTATTCCGCGGGTTCCATCACAATCACGCGGCCACCCATCTGGGAGTGGAAGGTTCCGCAGTATTCCGCGCAGAAGAGGTGATAGATTCCCGGGCGCGTGGGCGTGAACCATTCATTGGTATAACGGCCGGGGAGAACGTCCTGTTTGATTCGGAAGGCCGGCAGAAAGACGTCGTGAATCACGTCCTGTGAGGTCATGGTCAAAACGACTGGACGGCCGGACGGCACATGGAGCTCGTTGATTTCCCTGGCACCCTCCGGGTGCTGGAATTTCCACATCCACTGCTTTCCTATCACCTGGATTTCAAGGGCGTCGGCAGGTGGTGACTGCTGTCTGTAGTAAAGGTCTGCCCCCCACCCAAAAAGACTCAATCCGGCGATCGCGGGAAAGATTGTCCAAGCCGTTTCCAGGACGTTGGAGCCACTGCTTGGGTTCGAGCGATCTGCTTTTGATCCTTTGCGGTACTTGATGACAAAGTAGATTAGCGGGCCGAATACGACGGCTAGGAAAAAGGCCGTCAGCACGAGTAGACCAACAAAGAGCCAGTCGAGCTGGATCGCTTCAGGCGATGCCGGTTGCGGTAGAAATCGGAATAACCACATTTACGTGGATGATGGGTCTGTACGTTGCCTGTCGCTGCGAAGCGCGCGAATGACCCAGATGCCGAGCGCGAGTACCAGTGCAAGTGCAGTTGCTCGGAGTACAACGAACGCTGCCGCTGCGTACCGCCCGGTGACGGGTTGGTAGTGAAAGCAGAGAAGCAATAGAGCCTTTAGAGGGGATCCGATTCGCGATCCTTTGGCGTCCTTTAACTGCCGCAGAAGGTCGGCCGTGGGAAAGTTGACGCCGAAGACGTAACTCGAGATTTTTCCTTCCGGCGTAAGAATCACGAGGCCGCTCGGGTGTGCGTACTGTCGAGTGCCCGGATCATAGAAGAAATGGAAGCCGATCTGACGGGTGAGGCTTTGAATGGCTGGTGCGTCGCCAGTGAGAAGATGCCAATCAGCAGCGGATTCCGGATGTCCGTAGCTTCTGAGATAGGCCTGCTTCTTGGCTGTCGCCAATGTCGAATCCTCCTTCGGGTTGATGCTGATATGCAGCACGATGAAGTCCTTCCCAACTGAAAGCGGCAAGTCCCGAAGTGCATTTACGAGGCCATTAGCCATGGCTCCGCATAACATCGGGCAACTGTAATATCCCGGAACCAGGATGATGGGCTTTTGGTGCAGGTAGGTTTCCAGGCGCACTGCGCGATTTGATTCATCGCGAAACTGTAAATCCGGGGAGATCGTGGCGCCCAGATGCTGTTCGAATGCCACTCGATGGAGTTGGGCATCCAATGTGGTTTGACCGTTGGTTTGCGGGCTCAGGCACAACAGCAGCACCAATGAGAACCATGGGATGATGCGAGGAGCGATCGAAGGCCTGGTTGACTTGGTGGAGGTCATGGCTGTTCCCGGCCAGGAGGTCGCGGTGGATTTTGTTCAGGGCGCTTTTGCTGCAATTCCGCCGAGGTCAATTGCACATTGGATGCCGGCAGACCTCGTTGGACTAATAGGTCCATTGCCCGATCGATTGGAATCCGAACGATGCCTTTGGATTTGTCGATCCAGGCGTACTGCGAAAGTTGTTGATCCTCCCGGTTCCGCAACGCCAATAGGTCTTGCTGCGGTTGAGGCTGCAAGCGCGGGAGCGGATATTGCGCCGTCGCGGGCGGCAGTGGCGCGGAAGTGACGCCGCTTTGTGCGCGACGATTGAGAACTGAAATGGCACCCGCCGCAGCGATTTCGACCACGATCCCCGTGATTCCGAATAGGGCAAGTAGCAGTAAGAGCGCGATAACATCCACATCACGGCGCTCATAACGGACGGAATCAGGAGTCTCTCCGTTCATATTGGAATGGCGCGCGGAACGCGCGGATCGTTCAGGGGGATGGGGGGCTCGCTCGCGAAGTTATTCAAGAATGCGGGAACCCATACCGCACCCATGGAAAGAAAGAGCAGCACTTCCTGCCAATGCAGGCGCACGGCGTCGGGCGAAAAGGAAGGTATTACGAGCCAGTAGAGATCCAGGATATGCGCAATGATGACGAGGATCGCGATTCTGACGAGAATGAGTTCCTTCCGCTTATTTTGCCGCGATAACAGCAGGGCAAAAGGAACTGCAAAGTGGAGCAGCCCGAGCAGCAGAGCGACGACTTTCCATCCGCCTTGCGAACGGTGCAGATACCACACAATTTCATGTGGCAGATTTCCGCTGTAGATGACTAGCAACTGGGAGAAGACCAGATAGGCCCAGAGCATGACGAAGGCTAGGAGCAGATTCCCAAGATGGTGCCACACATCGGGGGATAGCCACGAGCTGTACGATCGTTCATTGCGGCGGCTTGCAAGGAGAACGATGGACAGGGCAAGCATCGCCACTGCGTTTCCAATAATTACGATGGCCGGAAAGATTGTGGAGTACCACTCGGCCTCCAGAGAGAGGATGTAGTCGATATTGGCAAAGGTAGCCGTTAGAAAGAATAGGCAAATACCAGGCCCGCTGAAGGTTCGCAGGCGCCGGGTAGGCTCGGGATCCTTGGTGCCATCCTGCTTGCGTGACCAGAGGGAGAGGGTATGCATCATCCAAAGCCAGATGGCGAAATATGCGATGATCCGGATGATGAAGAACGGCAGATTCAAGTAGACCTGTTTTCGTTGAAGAACTTCGCTGCTTTGAATCGCGGCGGGGCTGGCCCAGTGATAGAGATCGTGAAGCCCGAACAGGAGAGGGATAAAGCCGATTGCAACGAAAGGAATGGTGCGGATTGCGGCTTCAAAGAATCGTCGGACTGGAAAGCCCCAGCGGCCGCCCACTAAATGATGAAGCATCAAAAGGCCGAAGCCACCGAGTCCCATCCCGCACCAAAAGAGCCAGGCAAATAGATAAGCGCGGAAGAACGCGGACGTGTTAAGGAATATTGCGAACAGGCTAAATAGATAGACGAGCAGGCCGATTTTCAGCCCTTTCGCGGTACTTTCCTTGTCTGCCGGGATAGTCATGACGAAGGGGGCAGATCTTTGGCGGAGTCGGCGGGAACATCTTCCACCCTTGCATTCTGGCTGAGCTGCAGGGCTCGGATGTAGGCCGCGATGGCCCAGCGGTCAGCGGGCGGGACGCGGGACGCGTAAGAGTACATCGCTCCATAACCGGTCGTGATTACGTTAAAAAAATGTCCGATCGGCGCGGAGCGCAGGCGATCGATATGAAAGGAAGGTGGTGCCGGAAATCCGCGCTGCACGATCATTCCCTGTCCAGAGCCAGTCCGGTCGTGACACTCGGCGCAGTAAATATCGAAGCGATCACGGCCGTGATCGAGGAGTGCGCGAGTCAGTGGAACGGGCAGTTTGGTGAGAATCGTGCCGTCCTGGGCGTTTCCGGTATAGGCTGGGTCGTCTCCTTTCCACTCCTGGGGAATGGCGCCTGGAACCAATGGTCTCGCCGCCGCTCCATTCGGAAATAGGTCCATTGCCGAGAGCGGCTTGGCTTTCGGCTGATCGTACATCCCTTGCCGGCAAGATGTGTATAAGAGAGCCAGAGCGAGAGCCGCTGACGCTGAACGCAATGTTGCTGGCGACGATCGTTTCATTGCGGCACTTCGGTTACCCGGAGTGGATTCAAGCTCGCCAGAAAGGCCTCGGTCTTTGAGCGTTCGTAGAGCGGATCGCTGGCTTCGATGGAGAGGAAGAATCGATCAGTCGTTGCGCGCTCAAATCCTTTCAAACCGAACAGGGGATGATGAGGCATGGGAAGCCCGGCCAGTGCGATCATCCCGATCGCGGTAAACAGTGCTGCCCCGAGGATCGTCAATTCAAAGGTGATTGGGATGTAGGGCGGAATGTTATGAAAAGGCCGCCCGCCGATATCCAGCGGGTAGCTGGCAGAAAGGGCATAGTCCTGCATGAAGTAACCGCCGATGCCGCCGAGTAATCCGCCCGCGAGACAGAACCGTGCCACGCTGTTTTTGCGGTCGCCGATGGCCTCCGCGAGACCGTTCACGGAAAAGGGTGAGTAGGTATCCACGGCCCGGTATCCGGCGGTGGTAGTCTTCTTCGCGGCTGCCAACAAGTCGGTGGCGGACGCAAATTCGGCAACAAGACCGAAAGGCTCGTGCTGATTGCTCATGACGCCTCCTCCTTTCGTTCCGAGATAAGTCCGCGGACTTCAGCCATCGAGATCATGGGAAGGAAGCGCACGAAGAGTAGCATGAGAACGATGAAAAGAGCCACGGTTCCCCAGAATGTGGCGTAGTCCCATTTGGTGCCGCCGTAGATGCGCCACGCCGACGGAACGAAATCCCGGTGGAGGCTCGTCACCACGATCACGTAACGCTCGAGCCACATGCCGATGTTCACCACGAGTGAAATGAGCCAGAGGAAGAGTTGATTCTGGCGAACGCGCCTGGACCACAGCGCCTGCGGGATAAGGATATTGAAAAGGATCAGTTGCCAGAATGTGAAGGCGTAGGGGCCTGCCGCTCGATTCAGCATCATGTATCGTTCAAATCCATCGCCGCTGTACCAGGACATGAATGCCTCCATGAGGTAGCCGTAGGCGACGATGAGGCCGGTCGCGAGCATGACATTAGCCATATTATTTAAATGCCGCTCGGTGATATAAGGCTGCAGGCCGTAAAGTTTGCGCAGTGGAATCACAAGGGTGAGGACCATCGCGAATCCGGAGTAGATGGCTCCCGCGACAAAATAGGGAGGGAAGATCGTCGAGTGCCAGCCGGGCACGATGGCGACCGAGAAATCGAGACTGACGACGCTATGGACGCTAAGAACGAGCGGTGTGGCGAGGCCTGCAAGCAGCAGATAGGCGGTCTGGTAACGGCTCCACTGACGGGCAGAGCCCCGCCAGCCCAGTGAAAGGATCGCAAAGATCCGGGCATTCCAGCGGCTCCCGGCGCGATCGCGCAGCGTGGCAAGATCGGGGATCAGTCCGATATACCAGAAAATCACGGACACTGTGAAGTAAGTACTGACCGCGAATACATCCCAGACCAGCGGACTTCGAAACTGAGGCCAGAGGCCCATCGTATCCGGATAAGGAAAGAGCCAGTAAAACACCCACGGCCGGCCGAGATGCAGAAGGGGGAAGAGCCCTGCGCAGGCGACCGCGAAGATTGTCATGGATTCGGCAAGGCGATTGATCGAGGTGCGCCAATGCTGAAACATCAGGAGAAGGATCGCGGAGATCAGTGTCCCTGCATGCCCGATACCGATCCACCAGACGAAATTGACGATGGCGAAGCCCCATGCGACCGGGATATTCACGCCCCAGATCCCGACACCACGAACGAATAGCCACGTAACGGCAAACAGAAGCATCATCACTCCCGCGAAACCAACGAGAAAGCCGACCCACCACAGGTGAGGATGGCGCTGCTTCAGGACGACATCCGAGATATTTTCAGTGACTGAGACATAGTCTTGCGAGTCGTCTATGAGCTCGGCAGGATAGCCCAACGCCTTCGCAGTGAGTTCGTCTGGATCTTCAGGGTGTGCCATGATCCACCTCCGTCCGAGGGCTGGTGAGCCGTGCAAGATAGGTTGTCCGCGGATGGGTATTCAGCTCGGCGAGCATTGCGTACTGAAAGGGATGCTGTTGCAGCCGGGCGACGGCGCTCGCGGGATCGTGCAGATCGCCGAAATGGATCGCATGGGCCGGACACGTTTGTGCGCATGCAGGCTGCACCTCGCCGTCCTGTATCCTGCGGTCCTCCCGTTTTGCCTGGATTCTAGCCCGTGAGATGCGCTGCAGGCAGTAAGTGCATTTTTCCATCACGCCGCGACTCCTCACGGTGACGTTTGGATTTCGCAGCATTCTCCGGATCGGGGCGTTCTCGTAATCGCTCTCGGTATATTCCAGGAAATTGAAGCGGCGAACCTTGTAAGGGCAGTTATTCGAGCAATAACGCGTGCCGATGCAGCGGTTATAAACCTGTACATTCAAGCCTTCGTGATCGGTCACCGTGGCCGCCACTGGACAGACAAGCTCGCATGGCGCGTTTTCGCAGTGCATGCACGGCACCGGTTGAAAGTAGATACGTGGATCGGTATCCGCGCGTTCGAAGTAGTTGTCCACGCGTATCCATTGCATGTCACGCCCACGGCGCACTTCGACTTTGCCGACCACCGGAATGTTATTTTCGGCCTGACAGGCGACGATACAGGCGTTGCATCCGATGCAGGTATTCAGGTCGATGACCATTCCCCAGGCGTAGCCAGGATTTTCGAATTCGTCAGGGTGAAACAGGGTTTCGTCCCGGCTTGGGGCAGGGTGCTCGCGAGCGTGTTTGCTGGCTTCGGCGATTGCATCGTTGCTCGAAAAGACGTGGATGAGATCGCGTCCCTCCATTGCGTGGTGCAGTTGAGTAAATGCGAGCTCGAGCTTTTCGGGTAGCTTACGGAGAAGGACGTTGCGGGTTGTCCCGGTCGAGTTTAGTAGCTGGAGGTTTGCGACCCGGAATCCGACACCGGTTCCAATGGTTCCTGCATGGGTGCGGCCGTATCCGAAAGGCAGAGTGACTGCATCATTGGCATGCCCTGGCATCACGATCACCGGGCCGCGGACGGATGTGTCTCCCGCGCGAATCTCGGCCAGGTCGCCATTGCGCAAAGAGTAGCGTCCGGCAGTAGCGGGACTTAGAAAGATGGCGTTGTCCCAGCTAAGTCCATTCAGCGGGCGAGGCAATTCCTGCAGCCACCCATTATTGGCGAAACGACCGTCGAAGATATTGCTGTCCGGGCGGATGGCGATTTCAAGAGTGGTAGTGCTTGCGCCGGATTGCTCTGTGGGTGAGATGACTGCCGCGGTGGAGTCCGCAGTTAACTGGACGTGCTTTTCCGGTGATTGGGTGCCTGAGAGGGTTCCGCGTCGCAGTGACTGATTCCACGCATCTTCAGTAAGTCCGCGTCGCTTCCACGAGTTCTGGAGTATCTGATGGCTATCTGGTGCGGTGTTGCCGAGCAGCATTGCGATGACGTCTATCGCACCGCGCCCATCGTAAAGCGGTTCGATGAGTGGCTGAATGATTCCAGCCATTCCATCAAAGGCTCGGGCATCGCTCCAGCTTTCCAAAAAGTGTGCCTCGGGCAAGTGCCAGTGGCAGCGGCGCGATGTTTCGTCCTCGTAGGACCCAAGGTGAATGCGGAGCTTTGCGTGATTCACGGCTTCCGCGAGGCCGATTGAATCGGGAGCGGAATAGAGCGGATTTCCACTGAGAATTAGTAGCGTCTCTACTTTGCCTGCTCGTAAGTCATCCGCCAGCGCCAGCAGATCCTGGTTAGGTTGATGCGAGGCGCTATCAATGGGGTCGATGTAAGTGATGGTCTTGCCGATATTGCCAAGGAGGGCATTTAACCGGTGCGCTAAAGCATGTACCTCCGGTGGCTGATCGTCGCCCGCGAGGACAATTCCGGATTCCTTCTCCCGTACCAATGCCTGGATCACGCGGCCAGTCCAGTCATCGCCATATGTCGGGTTCGAAAGCGCGCCCTGGTGGAGTGCTTGGGCGAGTGAGATAATCTCGCTAGCACGAACGGCGATCCGGTCATCTGCCATCGCGCCTGCTAGCGTGGGGGCTGGCTCAGCGACGAACAGGCGGCACATTTCGTGGCCATCCAATGCTACCCTGCGTCGGTCCGCGAAATCGTGGGCCTGACGAATCGATGCTGGTCCGCGGGTGAGGAAATCCGCATCGAGGGCAACCACGACATTTGCCTTGTCGAAGTGATAGATCGTATCGAGGGTGTGGCCGAAGGCCAGCTTCGCTCCGATGCGTCCGTTTCCGCGATGAAATGGCTCCGCTTGCAGCCACTGCATTTCTGGAAGGCGTTGCTGCAGTGCGACGAACATTTCGAGCAACGTCGGAGAAGTAATGGTTTCTGTGAGGATGCGCAGTCCTGCGCCGCCTTTGGCCAGGAGCGGCGCCATTATATCGCTAAGTGCTTGCTGAAATGTGTCCCAGGTGGCGGGCTGTCCTCCATGGAGCGGAGTCTTGGACCGATCCGGATCATAGAGATCGAGAATCGACGCCTGCATGAAGATGTCGGCTGCGCCGAGGCTGGCGGGATGCTCCGGGTTGCCCTCAATCTTGGTCGGACGGCCTTCGTGGCTTTCCACGAGAATTCCGCGGGCGTAGCCGCCGAGAAGGTGCGCGGATGCAAAGTGGAGTGGCTCTCCAGGGACGACTAGTTCTGGCTGGTGGACATAGGGTACGATCTTCTCCAGCGGTTGGCGTGTGCAGGCCACGCCGCCGGCAAGGGCGGCCGAGGCAGCCATGAGGCTAATGAATTTGCGTCGGCTTATGCCGTCCGGCCATTCCACGACGCCAGGAGGGAATTCATCGGTAAGTTCGCTTTGCGCCGGGGCTCCCCGGTTAGTAGAGGCGAATCCGCGTCTAAGCGTTGTGGAATGAGGAGACTGGGCCATTGCTAGCGATGGCAGATGGAGCAATCGGTGAGCTGCTCGGGATCGTGAGTTTGTTTAGCCGCAACAACGCCAGGCCGCTCGGGATTGATTGCACGCGACGGCCAGGCGGGAGGTGCTGTAAGTCGGATATGGTTATCCGGGTCGCGATGGCATTCGAGGCACCATTTCATATAGAGCGTATGCCCGCGCCAGGTGATGGGCATCTGGTTGATGGGGCCGTGACAGACGGTGCAGTCGATGCCGCGATTGATGTGAATGCTGTGATCGAAGTAAACGAAATCCGGAAGGTCGTTCACGCGGGTCCATTGCAACGGTTTGTGCTCGCGCAGGCTCGCGCGGACCGGCTCCAGCATCGGGGCATCGCGCCAGATCTGGGAGTGGCACGTCATGCAGGTTTCGGTGGGCGGCATTCCGGCAAAGGCGGACGTTTCGACACTCGCGTGGCAGTATCGACAATCTATACCGAGGTCGCCTGCGTGATGGCGGTGTGAGAATGGGACCGGCTGTTGGAGTGGAACGTCCACGCGAGTCATGTATGGGGACAACCAAACGGTGTAAGTGCTCCAGGCCACTAGCAGAAGGGCGATCGGGAACGAAACAACGCAGACCCGGGCTACCGTGTTGGCAGACCGGGGAAAGAGCTGCGGCATGGTGTTGATGAGGATTTTCTCAGCGCATCAGGATGGGCGTGCCATCGCGGAGAAAATCGAATTGGCCGGGTGTTTCGCGCGTACCCGCAGAGGGCCACTGTGGTGTTCGTTACGATCGAAGGAGTGCCCAGATATCCCCGAAACGTTAACTGCCACGCAAGGCTGCAGGGAGGCCGTGGGGATGTATGAATTCGGCAGAACGCGGGTACGTTAGCCCCCATCCGGAGCCTTGCGGCCAATCGTGATCCCCGAGCCAGTTGTCAGCGCGAATCCGGCTCTCGCTGTCCAGCTTCCCGCAACGGCCAAATCATAGTGCCGGAACGAACCCTAGGTATTATGACTAAACTTACCTTCAAAGGCAATTGGAACGAGATCAAAGGGAAGCTAAAGCAGAAATATGCGAGTCTGACCGATGACGATCTGCTCTTCACTGAAGGCAAGGAGGACGAATTGCTGGGCCGGATGCAGCAGCGTACTGGCAAGACCAAGGAAGAGCTCCGCAAAGAGATAGAGGAGTTCTAAGGTAAGAGCAATCGAAATGCCGGCGGATCCTGAGCGATGCGCCGGCTTGCTCGTGCGCTCAGCGCAAAAGAAGTGATTCGCCGGCAGTGGCCGCATGGCTGCTCCGGCGACTTATTTTGGAATCACGCTGACCTCGCCGCTTCGTTCGAGTTGAGCGAGCTTTACTTCTTCTGGCGATTGAACGCCGCGTAATCGTAAGTCTTCGCTGAGGTCTGCTTCAGTCAGATGATGCCTTCGAAGCGTTTCGTAGTCGACCCGCCCATCCTGGATGAGCGGCTGTGTGGATCCCTTGATCCAGCCTCCCAGCCGCGGCCATTTCTGGGCGAGGTAGCCGAGCGTTCGGTGCAGGAATGCGAGAAGAAAGCCAGCGACGATTGTGGGGCCGAGCCGTTCGCTGCCGTTGATGGCTCGCGCCATCATGGATGCGAGAATGAAACTCAGGATCAGGTCGAAAGCGGTTTTCTTCGCGAAGAAACGCTTGCTGGCGACACGGACGATCACCAGCGTCGAGAAGAAGATCACGATGGCACGAAGCGATACCTGCAAAACATTGAGGTGACTCGCTTCCTCGCCGAGGCCGAGCGCGGAATAGAGAAGGTCCATCTATCCAGTGTCCTTGGTGAACTAAGGACACTATGTTGACGACTGGAACTGTTGGATAAGTCAGTCGCGGTCGCGCAGGCTGGTTACGCCTTTATCTTCAGCGCAATGCACGCAGCAAAACATGTGACCTTCGTGCTCGACGCCGTGGCCGATGATCCGGCACCCGCATGCGTCGCATCGTGGCGCGAGCGCCTGGATGGCGCACTCGAAGGAATCGAAGTCATGTGTCTCTCCTCCGAGAGTGACCTGAAAAGCCTTATCATATTCGTTGCCGCAAGTTTCGCATTTCAACATAGTAATACCTCCCTGATATATTTATGCGACACGATTACCCGTGCCGGCGGTTATCCGGGGTTGCAGAGAAATTGATAAATGTGAACGCAGTTCCAAATGAAATGCGCTCGGTACCTTTGAAATTCGAGCGAGCCAGCAAAGGCGCGCGTAGCCGAGCGTCGGGGACTTTGGATGCTGCCACAACACGGAAATCCCCAAGCGCTACGGCGACGCCGGAATGGCTGCTATTTATACTTTAGGGGACCGTGTGTGCCCGATCATGGAGATCAGAAACAAAATGAGGAATACGAAGAATAGTATCTTGGCGATGCCAACGGCCGTGCCGGCGATTCCTCCAAATCCGAGAATTGCAGCAATCAGCGCGATGATGAGAAATGTGATAGCCCAGGAAAGCATAGGAAGTATATAGTTTGGTGTTTTGCTGTTGTTTCGAAGGCGCGAACAGAACCGCGTGTTTATCGCTCGTTCCGTAGCACTTGAGATGGCAAGGCTGAGCAGTTCTTTCGGTCTCACGCGTTAGCCTCACGGCGTTTAATGGAACGGTATGCGCAATGAGAGGTTGCGAGGCGGATGCGTGATTTTTTTCTCGGACAAGCAATTCGCGTCCATCACAGGTGCCCTTTCTGCGCTCGGCGGCCGGGAGCAAGCCCGATCATTGATGATCGCCCATCGATTCAGCGGAGCGCGGCAGTGATGTACGCGGCAGCTCCGTCAATTTTTTTTGAAATCCCGCCACCCGCGCGGAAGAACCGCGCGCGGGTGGTCCAGCCTTTCCCCCCTCAGAGATCGGCCAGACCACCTGCACATCCATTTGCCGTAGCGCGGTCCCCACCACGCCATGACGAGATGAGTTTTAACGTATCTTTTGAAAAAGCACAATAGATTGGACGTGTCATATTTTTAACCAAGGCGATGATTTGCCGATCCAGCTCCGGATGATCGCAGGGGAAGTGTCGGTAATTTTCCCGGCTCTTAAGTGGGGGTGGGATGCCATCAACGTGCTGCAGGCGCCGAGTCTTGGATTCCGGAGCTGTTCCTGCAACGGGATTTTTGTGAGGCATGTGCCACGGAACGAATGAGTTATGCCGGCTATTGCGATCTTTCCTGGGGAGAGCTCGGTCGGAGGGAGCGGTGTTCGGCGGTATTGATCCTCGATGGGAGCAACGGACATCCGCAGGTGAAGAGAGACGGTGCCGCTCGTTTGGCTGAGCGCGAAGAAATTGGAAGGATGGTTTTTGAGGCGATCGATTTTGAAGGGGAAGGAACAACGAGAGACCGAATGAGTTGGTTCGGCAGCCATGTTCGAACCGATCATCCTAATCCAACTCTGGTGAGCGGGCATGGTCCGATGCCGGAGGATCTTCTCAATCAGGTGCGAATTGCTCTAACGAAACGATCGGATCTGCGGTTTGCAGAAGCAATATGCCAAATTGGCTGTATCAGCCTAAAAATATTTCCTTCCTGCGCGGACGATGCAATGGGTGCCTGCGACAGTGTGTTACGTCTGATTAACTTTTGCGAAAAAGCGTCATATCCCGCATGATGCTTGCTTGCGAATGGAATCATTATCATTTATCGAACGGAATTCTGACAATTGCTCCAAGCGCCGAATTCGTAGCCTGACTGGGCCTCGATCGGTATGGCGTGAGCCGCTGCCAGATCTGTCGTCTCCCTCTTTCCCCTAACTCAATCAGTACAACAACCCGAAAATCCCTAACAAGGTTTACAGGTAAACATACTACATCGCAATGCACCTCCGTATCCTTTGCTCAAAAAAGCCAGCGATCCTTGCCTCCTCAATTGCCATTGCCTTGATTTCAGCGGGTGGCATGAGTTCCAGGGCGACGACCTTTGACGGGAACGGTCAGGCGACCGGGACCACCTGGAATTCCGGGATTAACTGGGACTCGGGTTTAACGCCGCAGCCGACCGATGCCTTGCTCATCAATGCGGCTTCGCTCGCTGCCGGGACATCCGAGACGCTGGACGCGTCGTTCACGGTTCAGACGCTTAGCTTCGATACCCCGACGGGATCTACACTTTCCATCGACGCGAATTCGGCTTCCAGCGGGGTGACCACCCCCCAGACTTTGACTCTTACCGGCGGTACGAACGCCCTTGGCACGACCGATCTCATCGATGTGAGCGCGACGTCGGGGACAATCAACCTCGGCACCACCTCGGGAGTCGGGACGCTGGGTATCGTGCTCGGGACCGACGGTAATTTCAATGTGAATGGATCGGCAGTTCTAAACTTCGGTGCCAACTCCACGATCTCCGGAGGATTTAGCCTTTCGAAGAGCGGCAATGGGACGTTAATCCTCGCTGCGGGCCAAAGCTACACGGGCACTACCACAATTAATGGCGGCACGCTTCAGCTTGGCGATGGTGTTACCAGCAATGGCTCGGTGGCGGGTGGCATTGTTACTAATGCGAGTCTGGTTGTTGCGAATCCATTCGACCAGACGATGGCGAATGCGATCAGCGGTACAGGTTCGCTGGCGAAGACGGGAGCCGGTAATCTCACTCTGTCCACTGTTGCCAGTTACTCCGGCGGCACGACGATCAACCAGGGGACCCTGACGCTCACGCAGGGCGGGGTGACGGGAAATATTCGCGGGACTCTGACCATTAACTCGGGCGGTACCGTGGTCACAACGGTTTCCAATGCATTCGGATATGGCGGAGGCGTTAAGGTGGATACCCTGAACATCAATGGTGGCACCCTCAACGACACAGCATCGGGCGATCAGGGGTGGGGAATCACGATCAATTTGACGGGCGGTAAAATGCAGTCCAACGGCGGAACCGCCAGTGCTACGGCCACACAGCTGTTTTCGCTGGGTGGTGGGTCGTCGGTCAACACGCTGGCGAGTTCGACGACCTCGACCATCGCCGGTCGTATCAATATTCGTGAGAACAATGCGAATAATCAGCTCGTCTTCACGACGGCGCAGGGCACGACTTCTTCGAATATTGACTTGAATGTGAGCGCGGTAATCACGGCAGGCGGTGCTTACGGAATCACGAAGAACGGTCCGGGTACGATGCAGCTCAGTGCCATTAACACCTTCACCGGTCCCGTCATCGTGAATGGCGGAACCCTGACTACCGGGACGGCTGTCAACAACGGCAACACGGCCTTGGGTGCGGTGGGCGCGGCAAATGCATCGCGGACCATTACGATCAATTCCGGCGCGACGATGAGTTGGACGGTCAACAATGTTATTTCCGGGGGCGGAAATACCGTTGGGAATCTTCCTTCGATCATCGTGAACGGGGGGACGTTCAGTTCGACCCGCTACAACGCCATTGGGAATCTTACCCTCAATGGTGGCACCTTGACGCAGAATGCGTCGGACAGCGGCAACTATCAGGGCTTTCAGTATCTTGGCACAATCACAGTTGGCGGGACGTCACCGTCGTACATCAGTTCCAGCAACGGCAAGGCGAACCATCTGCTGGGGGGAACGCCTACGATATTCAACGTTGCCGACGCGACCGGCGACTCGGCTGCGGACCTTATTGTCTCGAATCCCATGACCAACGGCTCCGGTGACTACGGCGGCGTTGGTTCGCTACAGAAAACCGGCGCGGGAACGATGCAATTGACCGGTGTGAGCAATTACACGGGGGCTACAAACGTCAATGCCGGCACGCTCGCGATTGCCGGGGGCGGCAGCCTCGGCGCAACGACGATCACCGTAGCGTCCGGCGCAACACTCGACGTCTCGGGTGTTACCTCCGGAAATTTCGGCATTACTTCGACTCAACCGATTAACATTCTGGCCGGGGGATCGCTCGTGGGTGCTGCGACTGTCAATTCCGGCACACTGATGCTGAACCCAGGGGGATCGATGACCGGGGCTCTGACGGTTGGCGCAACCGGATCCCTGGTTGCGGGCCATCTTTCGGGAACCACCGCCGACATTTCGGGCAGCCTGTCGAATTCGGGAACCATCAATATCGCGGGGGCGGGCACGGCTGGAACGCTCACCGTTGGCGGCAATGTCACGTTGAATGGGGGAACGGTGAACTTTGACCTTGCCGCTTTGGCGTCCGCCACAAGCGATCTGGTGAATTCCGTCAATCTGACGCTGACCGGTACGACAACGATTGCGGTGAACAAGCTGGGCACGGCATTGGGAAGCGGGACTTATACGCTATTCAACTATTCCGGGACACTTACGGGCGACACCTCCAACTTGACGCTGAGCGGGGTAGTGGGAGGAACGAGCCGGCAGACATTTACGCTTGGCACCACTGGATCGACCAACGGTAGCGTGACGCTCACGGTGGCCGGCACTGCGGCCAATCTCACATGGAAGGGAGATGGCTCGGCGAATATCTGGGACTTGATCACGACTGCCAACTTCCTGAATGGAAGTGCCTCGGATAAGTATTACGACGGAGACAACGTCGTTTTTAACGATTCCGGCTCGAATTCCCCAACGATTACTCTGACCGGAACCCTTTCGCCGAATTCGGTCACGGTTTCCAATTCCGCCGAAGCATATACATTTGGCGGAAGCGGGAGCATCAGCGGTGGCACTGGGCTTACCAAAAACGGCAATGGGATGCTGACGATTCAGACGACGAATAGTTTTACGGGGCCGGTTGCGATCAATAGCGGAACGGTTAGCGTGGCGACGATTGCCAATGGCGGGACAAGCAGTGGATTGGGCGCTGGCACTTCCATCAGCCTCGGAGGTGCGACCAATACCGGTGATCTTCAGTACACGGGCGTTACCGCCAGCACAAATCGCATCTTGTCGCTAAATGCCGGCGGCGGGGTCGTCGAGGTGACTTCGGCGGCGACGACGCTCACGGAGACCGGCGTGGTAAGTGGTTCGGGTTCCTTGACAAAGCTGGGTAACGGCGTGCTTGTCCTCGCCGCGACGAATACGTACTCGGGAAAGACCACCGTAAATGGCGGAACTCTGCAGATCGGTACCGGCACCAATGCGGGTTCGCTTGGCGCTGGATCGGTCAATATCGGCGGTGCCGGAACGTTGGCTTTCGATCGCTCTGACAACGGCCTGACGATTCCAAACATCCTGAGTGGAACCGGAACGGTGAATTTCAACGGAACGGGAACTTCCCTGCAGTCCGGGTACATCCTCACTGGCGATAACAGCGGCTTCAGCGGGACGATTAACGCGACGAATGCGCGGGTTTGGTCGAACAATGCGCCGGTGAACGTATTCGGAACTGCGACGCTGGTGACGGGCACGAACGGCCAGTTCTATCTGACTGGAGGCACCTTCGCGAATAACTTCATGATTTCCGGAGCGGGGTGGGTAGAGACGCTTGGGCAGGCAGGTGCGATTCGCCTTCAGAGCAACGCTACGATCAGCGGAGCTGTCACGTTGACCGGCCCAGCCACGATTACCGCTTATCAAAGTTCCGGAACGATCAGCGGGCCGATTCGCGAGACCGGTGGAAGCCAAAGTCTCACGTTCGGTATTGCCGGGCAGGCGGGAACGATCAATTTGACTGGAGCCAGCACGTACACAGGCGCCACGTCGATTCTAAATGGGGCGACGGTGAACCTGGGTGGCCGCCTGGGTGCAACAGCCGTCACGGTAGCCGACGGCGCGACGTTTGGCGGTCATGGAACGATCGGTACTGGCGGATCCCTCACCCTGGGAACGGCCAACGGGGCGGTGTTCGGTGCCGATTCGACGACGCCCGGCGCGCTCAGCGTCAATGGAAACGTAACCCTGAATGGTACGAACGTCGTCGCCCTGGCGCCTGGCGCTTACCTTTCCACGGGTGCGCCTTATACGCTGATGACTTACACCGGATCGCTCACCGGTTCTTCCGCCAATCTCAGCCTGGCCAATTCGGGCAACTATCGACAGGCTGTCTTCTCCGCTGGTGGCGGACAGATCACGGTGGATATCGGTGCCAAAGCTTTGACCTGGACAGGCGCTTCCGGAGGCAATTGGGATGCCACCACGACGAGTGCCGCCGGAACGCAAAGCTGGAATGATACTACATCTACGCAACAGTCGTTCTGGGCTGGCGATGCGGTGACATTCGATGATAGTGCCAGTTCAGCCAATACGGCCGTGACACTGGTGGGAACGCTCGTGCCCCAGTCTGTAACGTTTAATAACTCGTCCAATAATTACGTTTTCTCTGGTACCACCGGCTCGATTGGGGGATCCACTTCGTTGACCCTAAACGGCTCCGGAAGCGTAACCCTGCAGCAGGCGGAAACCTTTACGGGCGCTATAGTGGTCAACAACGGAACACTCATTGTTGCTGCACCGAATGGTGGCGCCGGAGTGCTCGGGAATTCAAGCGGCCTTACGATCAATGGTGGGCAAGTGTTGGTTAACAACGACAATGCGCTGGAGGGGGGGGACAATGCGAAGCCCATCACAATTTATACAGGTGGAGAGCTGAATATCGCCGCGGGCGCAACCACTCACATCGCCGGAATTCTCACGCTGAAAGGCGGGACCCTGGCTGGCCCTGCTCCCACGGGCAGCGGTGCCAACTACGGGGATTACAATCTCGACAATACCGTCGTTGCAGGTGGAGTTGCCGATACATCGGAGATCAGCGCGGCAAGCGTCGCACTGACCCGCACGGGTGGGACTATCTTCACGGTGAACTCAGGAGCCACGAGCGGCATCGACCTCGACGTCTCGGGAAACTTTACCAACACGCCCTACGGGGCGGATATGGGCCTCATCAAGGCTGGCAACGGCGTGATGCAGCTCAGCGGCACGAATAATACTTACAAGGGCCCCACTACGGTAAATGCCGGAACGCTGAGCGTGACTGGTGCGGTCACGGCCAGCCCGGTTACCGTGAATGGTGGCACGTTTTCGGTGGCCAGTACCGGTACGGTCGGCGGCACCGTGACGGTTTCGTCAGGAACCGCAGTTGTCAGCGGTGCCTTGAACGGAAGCACGGTAAATGTAAATGGAGGCAGCTTTACAGTAGCTTCCGGGGGCAACGTCTCGAATCAGCTCTTTGTTACAGGGGGAACAGCTGTGGTAGCGACTAGCGGGACCATTTCTGGTCCGGTGACTTTGAGCGGCGGCAGATTTGGCGGATCTGGGCTGGTGACCGGCCCGTTAACCGTGAATGTCGGAGGAACGCTGGCGCCCGGGGTGCAGTCTACGCCTACCTTTATTTCGCTCAGCGGCGGCCTGGCGCTTAATTCAGGCGGCCATGTGGCATTCAATCTCGCTAGTGCAGGAAGCTACGATCAGATTCTGGTTTCCGGCGGTTCGGTCACGCTGGGTGGCGATATCCAACTCTCGCTGGGTTATACGCCGGCTGTGGGAGATGTCTTTTATTTGATCGTCAATCAGGGCGGCTCACCGGTGACTGGAACGTTTTCCAATGTCGCTGATCTTGGGAATGGCACCGGCCAGTTTTCTAGCGGTGGTGTCACCTACCTCGTTAGTTACACTGCAGCTTTTACCCCTGGAGATGGTTCAGGTTTTGCGCCAGGGCAGGGGAACGATATCGCGCTGAAAGTGCTGACCGTGGTCCCGGAGCCTGCCTCCGCCTCGATGCTCGTGTCGGGCTTTGGATTGCTGCTCGGCCTCCGGCGATTCCGCAGCCGCAGGGCGTAAGCGGGCTTTGGGGCAGGCCTTTTAGGCGCGAAGTGAGCACCCCGAAGTAGCCCGAGCCTGGAAGAACGAGTCTGGCAGCCAGGCATGTACCTTGGCTGCCGACCGTCCAGCGTGCCAATGGATCGAGTGTGTTTCCGGGCTCCGGATGATGTCGGGGCTTGGTCCTGATTAATCACGTCGACACCGCGCATTGTCTACGCGCTCAAGCCGTCTCTGTGGTTTGTCGTCCGACGGTCCATCGCTTCGGTGAAGGCACGAATCGATTCACGGGAATAGGGGGGATTCCTATGGGCGGAAATCGTGTGTGTCTGGTACTGCTTCAACTGTGTAGCCCCTTAAGCCTCAATGGCTTGTGGCGAACCAAAGTCGGCTCGGAGCAATGATTATGACATATGGCGTGATTGTCACGGTTCACATCTAGCTGCATCAACGGACCTGTCACGGGGCGTCAACAATACGGCATCACGTGACTCAGAAGTTCGAGCCACGAGCCCCATGCTAGCATTACGCCATCGTTGCAGCCCGGACGTCGCAATGCCGCGGTGCGAGATCTCGCGCTGTGGCTCGCGGCTTCGCTGCCGATTGCGGGCATTGCTGGTGTGTGTGGCGGCTCTGGGAGTAGTCCTTGGCCAAGTGAGCTACGCAGGGGTGGAGGATCCACCGGAGGTAAAGATGGGAGAGCGGCTTTTTCTCGAGACGCGATTCGCGCAGTACTTTTTCGCCCAGGCCCAGGGCAACGCGAACTACCAGCTACTTTCAGGCGATCCGGTGATGAATGCGTCCGTCACGGCTGGCCTCCCATTGCCAGGTCCGTTTGCGGGGCAGTCGATGAATTGCCGGGCATGCCATCTGGTGGATGAGTTTAGCGGTTCGGCAGGAAACCGTACGTATGACGACTTTGCGCCGCGCTCGCCCATTCCGGCGCGTTCGGCTGATTTGCTGACGCAGACGCCGAGAAATTCGCCGCCTCTGGTTTCCGCGGCGCGCCCGATCAATGGTCACGTCCTCCTGCATCTGGATGGCCAATTCTCAACGATGCAGGAATTGGTCGGGGAAACTCTGACTGGGCGGAATTACGGCTGGCTTCCACAGGAGAAGACGACGGCGATCCGTCACATCGCAAATATCATCCGCAACGATGATGGCACGGGGAATCTCGCGCAGACTAAATCGGCAGGGCTTTCGTATAGCGTGATGCTGAAAGGCAAGTCGGCGCTGATCTGGCCGCGGATATTGCTCCCTCCGGAATACCGCTTCAATGTTGCCACAGCGAGCGACGAGACGGTGTTCAAGAATATCTCAAAGCTCATCGCGATCTATGTGCGGTCCCTTCAGTTTGGGAAGGACGCCAAGAACCAATTCAATGCGTCTCCGTACGATGTGTTTCTCGCGAAGAATGGGTTGCCGAGAACGCCCGCGCATCTTCTTCCAGGTCTGCTGGAAAGCGACATCGCTTACTCGCGGCGGCTGTTGCGACTGCTCGACAAGCTGACTGATCCGCAATGGGTGACTGGCACGGATGGCCAGTTCAGCACACATGATCAGGCGTTTGAATTTGGTCCGGATGAGTTAGCTGGACTGAAGATTTTTCTGACCGAACCGCCTGCAGGAAAGGCTGCCCCGCCGGCGAATGGAGCAGGAAATTGCATTCATTGCCACCGGGCGCCGAGTTTCACGGACTTCAATTTCCACAACACCGGGGTCGCGCAGGAGGAATATGATGCGATTTTTGGAACCGGCGCATTTGCGGCATTGCCGATTCCAACTCTGACGGAGCGGCGGAAGAATTATAATGCCTGGTTGCCGGCGACCTCCCGGCATCCGACGGCCCTGGGTATCTACCGGGCTGTCCCGTCGGCGGCCAGTCCGGGGCAGACCGACTTGGGTGTGTGGAATGTGCTCTCGAATCCCGATATGCCCAGCCCGCAGATCCGGCTGCGACAGCAACTCGCGGTGCAGGGAGGAAATAACTCCGCGCCGGCGATGCTGGAAAGGGCGGTTGCGAGGTTCAAGACGCCGAGTCTCCGGGATCTTGGACATGGCGATCCTTATCTGCACAATGGAAGCAAGGGGACCATCGAGGATGTCCTGCACTTTTATATCGATCAGAGTGAGTTGGCTCGGCAGGGTGGGATGCGCAATCCCGACCCAGAGATGCTTCGTGTTCATCTCGACTCTACCGATATCGCTCCGCTCGCTGCGTTTCTCCGTGCGTTGAATGAAGATTATTCAGAGTGAGTCAACAGCGTCGATCCCATTACCTATGCTGCCCAACCCCCTGGACACCCAACACTTCTTCTCATGGATTGCTTCCATGCGGAAGACCTTGCGCAGCATCACGGTGCTGCTTCTCACCTTCGCCGTCTTCGTTACAAATCGGCCGGCGAAGGCCGTTGGAACGTGGACGGCGCTGACAAACAAAGCGCCATCCAACGTGGAGCTCATGCTGCTGCTGACGGATGGAACCGTGATGGCGGCAAACTACGGAGGCTCCGCATGGTATAAACTGACGCCGGATAGCACCGGAAGTTATCTCAATGGGACGTGGACGACTCTTGCGTCCATGCACAATACCCGCCTTTACTATTCGTCGGACGTGCTGCGCGACGGTCGGGTGTTTGTGGCCGGCGGCGAATACGGAACGGGAGGCGCGCTTTCCGAGGTGTACGATCCGTTAACCAATACCTGGACGATGACACCGACTGCGCCGGTGAGTAAATTCATCGACTCGGTTTCCGAGACGCTTCCGAATGGGAACGTCCTTGTCGCGCCAGTATCGCCGAGCACTGCCTCTACATTGATTTACGACATCGTAGCCAATACCTGGTCTGCCGGGCCAAGCGTGTTGCATGGGCAGGATGAAGTCGCCTGGGTGAAATTGCCGGACGGCAGCATTCTGACGGTCGATGGGCAAAGGACGACGACTGAAAGATATATTCCCGCAACGAATACGTGGGTGGCCGACGCTACTGTTCCGGTTACGCTGTACGATGGTAATGGCGAGACTGGCCCTTGTTTCCTTTTGCCGAACGGGAAGGTCTTCACGGTAGGCGGCACCGGCCATACGGCGATCTATACTCCGAGCGGGACCACCAGTCCGGGAACATGGGTGGCCGGGCCGGATGTTCCGTCGTCTGGAGGGATGGCGGATGCACCCGGCGCGATGATGGTGAATGGCGTGATTCTCTGTGCAACGGGCCCCGCTGGGACGTTGACGAGTCCGGTGACTTTCTATGAATATGACTACGTCGCAAATGCCTTTACGGCACTCAATAGCCCGAATGGCAGCGCGACGCTGGGTACAGTGCCGTTTGTCTGCAACATGCTGGCCCTGCCGGATGGAAATATCCTTTTTTCCTCTGACAGCTCTCAATTGTATGAATATACGCCGGGAACCGCCGCTCTCGCGGCTGGCGTGCCCACGATTTCCAGCATCACTGGAAATAGCGATGGCTCATTCACGCTCACGGGTACCTTGCTGAACGGTATCTCTGAGGGGGCTGCTTATGGGGACGATGCGCAGATGGCGAGTAATTATCCCATTGTCCGGTTGACTAGCGGGAGTGGGACTGTCTATTTCGCCCGTACTTACAATTGGAGTTCCACGGGAGTGATGACGGGCGCGACGGCGGAGACGACTCAGTTCCGGCTGCCGCTGGGAATTCCGACCGGGAGCTATTCTGTAGCGGTGGTCGTTAACGGAAACCCGTCATCCACTGTGGCCATGAGCGTCCCGTTCTCGGGCAGCGACATTGCTCCGACGGTGGCGACGGCCGCCGCGGCCTCGCCGTCAGCAGTGACGACCACCAGCACGAATCTCTCGGTCCTTGGGGCGGATAGCGATGGAGGAGGGGAATCGAATCTTAGTTACTACTGGTCCATTACGTCGGCTCCATCGGGAGTTTCGACGCCGTCGCTTTCCATCAATGGGACTAACGCTTCCAAGAATACCGTGGCGACGTTTCATCGCGCCGGAACTTATACATTTGGCGTACAGATCGTCGACGCTTCGGGGCTTACGGCGTCGAGCAGTGTGACCGTGACGGTGAGTCAGACGCTCGCAAGCGCCAGTATATCGCCGGGCACTGCAAGTCTTACCGCAGGGCAAACGCAGCAGCTTTCGGCTACTGGTTATGATCAATTTGGCGTTTCGATGAGTTCCCAACCGAGCTTCACCTGGGCCTTGGTGAGCGGCGGCGGTTCGGTAAGCACGTCGGGTCTCTATACGACGCCGTCGTCGGGAACGCTTGCTACAGTATCGGCGACTGCCGGGACCATTAAGGCTACGGCAACCATGAGCGTCGTCTCATCTCCGTGGATCTCTACTGACGTCGGCTCTACGGCGATCGCCGGTTCTGCGTACGATAACACCGGGACCTTTACAGTGCTCGGCGAAGGAAGCGACATATGGGGCACTGCCGACCAGTTCCATTATGTTTACCGCTCGATGAGCGGGGACGGGATGATCATTGCCCGGGTGGCGACGCAGCAAAACACGGCCGGCTGGGCGAAGGCTGGTGTGATGATTCGCGAAACGACTGCGGCCGGTTCGGCTCATGCCATGATGGTGGTGACCCCAAGTAACGGCACGGCCCTGCAATGGCGGGCCACTACTGGGGGGAGCAGCAGTAATAGCAACACGACCGGTTTTGTTGCGCCATATTGGGTGAAGCTCGTGCGAAGTGGCAATACTCTCACGGGCTACCGCTCTGCGAACGGTACGACCTGGACTCAGCAGTCCTCGGCCACGATTCCGATGGCGGC